>JAABUL010001898.1_pt1 | contig 37096 bp, 20 predicted proteins | sample 5559151 | NCBI WGS metagenome assembly JAABUL01 (sample SAMN10711876, study PRJNA513368) | rock metagenome | isolation source: Antarctica rocks | place: Antarctica: Victoria Land, Pudding Butte sud | reverse complement strand
TTTATTACCTTTATCCTTAGTAATCCTTTAATTAAGACTAAGGCGCCCTATTACTCCCTTACTCTCCACTTATATATATTTTTTAAATACTTTACTACTTAATACTTATATATTTAAGCTATTCTCTGCTATTTTTTTAAGTATTAATTCTTAATATACTTAATAGTATCTTATCAAATTTCTCTCTTTTTATAAAAAATTATCTTAAATATATCTTATTTAACTTAATTAATAAATTAACTAGGATAAATATTACTTAATATAAAATTAAGTCTATTAAGATTATTAAATTTTAACTTAATAATTTAATTATTATTAAAGCTTATTAAACTTATATTATTTAAGGGAGTTAATATCTTATAAACTTAAGTCTAATATAAGAGAAAAGTAATATAAAAAGTTAATATAAATATTAAGAATATTAAAAAGAGAAGTAAATAATAGAACTTTATAATTTTATAATAGAGAAGCTAATTCAGGATCTTAATATTATATAAGGTAATCTAGTACTTTAATAATTTAATTTAAGTTAATTTAAATTTTTAAGGAATTAAGAGGTTTTTAAGTTAATATTTATAATAAGTATTAAGTATTTAAGTAAATATTAAAAGTAAATATTAAGTATTTAATTAATATTAAAAGTTAGAATTAAACCCTAACTTAATAGTTAATTTAAATCTAATAGTAAGTCCTAGGCTATATAAGTTCCTAGGACGCCTAGAGAATATCTAAGAGCTAGTAGAATCCTATTTCTATTTATAAATATTATAATATTATTAAGTAGTTACTAAGTAATAAAGTTACTACGTTTATATTAATTAATAATTAAATATATAAGTTATTTAAGAGCTTTAAGTAATAGTAACGTTTTAAGTAATATTATAATTAGAATAAATAACTAATATAAGAGTTACTTAGATTTAGTAGGTATTTACTAGGTTTTACGCGGGGTTAAGGTCAGGGTATTATAGTAAGTTTATCGCATTAAATTTGTAGACGCTAATTAGACCAATTAGAGCACGACAAGATATACCGGATCTTCGAAGGTAGTAAAGTCTTCTACGGAGAGGGGAGAACTTTCGATCCTCTTATTGCCCTCCTTATTGGAACTATAACTTCTACATCAGCCACAACTATAGATCTATACGTGATAAAGCATCAACGCCCCCGGGGACGCTCGATAACGATATTGAAAACCGACAGATTGCGTTGCATTATCCCCACCCTGTCGCTCAGGCCATCATGGTACCAATGCAACACTTTCAGCACTTGCCGCGAGGCTAATTTGAACAGGCACAAACGCCTCAGCAGCGCAAAGCCAACGAGAGATATGCTAGACAAGAAGCCGTGAAGAGGGGGAAACCAGAAAGCGCCGTAAAGCAGAAGCAGAAGTTCAAAACCGCAATATCGCCCCTGTGGATAGGTGCATCGCCAGACATCGCAGCCATAGGATCAAGCTAAGATTTGTATTTAGGTATACTGGTGTTCGTCCTCTGCGGAGGCATTGTGTTTGAGCTGATAAGACTCTTCTTGTGAGTGGGCAATGCGAAGTAAAGCGAGTGTTGAAGACGACAAGGGAGAGCGATAGTCTGTATGAATGTGTGAGATGAGGAACAGCGCGGTCCGGCTAGATACTGCATTACAAGGGCTACCATATGCTGTTGCATTTATTATAAGCTAAATAAATGGCACCGATTACCACTCCCTGTGGGTCGGCATCACCAGCCGAGGCCTTTATGACGCGATTCCTTCTTGTAAGCAATGCCATCCTCATACTGTTTCTCTAGACTCGCGTTGATTCGAGCGCTATGATCGGGCAGACCATCTGGATTCTCCAACTCTTCATCATTTGCCTTTAGTGTCAACTTCTCTCCGCCGAGTAATTTATGAAACTTGATAATTCTAGCTGTGTCACCATTCAATGTCGATGTCGAATTCGCGCCCTTACCAAGCCCGCTTCTGCCAAACGTGTAGTTCGCATTAGCGTCAACCTCCTTCCAAGATCCAGAACTATTGAGGATCTTCTTGTGGCTTTGAATGCAGGTTTCCGTACGTGCGGACTCGGCATCGATCATTGCTTGACGGTCACTATTCGTCGATTCGCTCTGCTTGTTGCTCGTACTGGTTTGGACTTTCTGCCGTTTCCTGGCTCTATACCCATTGCCTGAAAGAGAAGATGAAAGATCCGAGCTAGTATTTGATAAAGACGACGCAACTACGTCTGTCTCTGATGGCTCGTCGCTGTCGCCGGATGATGAATCATCGCTCACTGTCTGGCTTCGCTTCGTCGACTTGTTGGCATGGAGAGAAGGGACAGCTGTCAAGGAGGCCTTTAGAGCGCTCATCATGTCAGCATGACCGGTCTGCGAGTTGCCCTCCGAGTCTTCTTGCTTAACAGAGGTATCACTGGCGGCAATCCTTCCTATCAACTCTGCATGCTTGCGTAGGCCTGCATAGATAGCAGCATCCTTTGCTTGCTTCCTTAGAACTCGCATCTGGGTATTGAACTCGGCGAGCTCTAGTCTTGCTCGAACCCGTTCTTGCTTGGCAGTCTCGAACCTTCCATTGTCCAGGATCCTTTGACCCTTAATGTTGATAGGCTTGTAGGGCGTCGTCAGCACTGGAGGGGCTTCGATATCCTTCTCACGATAATAATCGATTGCGCGCTGTCGCACCAACATTTCTTTACGAATTTCAGCATTGTCAATAGCTCTACGAAGCTTGCGTCGGAGCTTGTGGTTGTAATTGAGCGTCTCAAAATCTTGGCCTTCGCCGACGTCAAGCTGGATAAATTCTTCCACGTCTCCATTCTCATCCTCATCGCCCTGACCAGTGGGCACGTATTCTGCTTTTGCTTCCTCGGGGACGTCACCAAGGTTGACTCTCTTGACATTCTGCTTTGGCTTGACGTCGCTTCGACGTTCACCAATTTCTATTGCATCAAAGTCGACTTCGATCCCCTTCATGCCCAAAGCTCGTGGCTTTATCTCATCTACTCCAGGGGTATTGGCAAGAGTAAATCCAAATTCGCTGCAGTGGTCTAATGCAGCTTTCCGCTCCATGACGTTGATGTCAACTGCAATCTTCTTGGACTCCTCATCTTCCATGCTTTTCAACTTCGTTCTCTCCCTGACTTGTTCCTCTAAGAGCGTGTCAGATACCAGAGGACAACTTGCGAGAATGAGAGATACCTTTAATAGCTTTCCATGTCAACTTTATATCCCGATAGACTTTCCTCTTCTCGTCTCTGGCTATGCGACGCTCGGCTTTGCCCGACTGTTGTTTGAGACGGAGGGTTTTCCTCTCCGCAGCTCTGCGCTTCTTTTCCCTCAGAACCCTCCTCTCCAATTGATCGTCAGTCAAATCCCACAGGTCAAGCCAGTTCTCCTCACCCTCAGGAATCGAGATGTTCTCGGGCATTGCGGGCTTTGGAGGAGGTGGTCGTGGTTCAAGAGCTGCTCGTTTTTTCTGCTGAGTTTTGCTTAGACGGCTCGGCAGCTGTTGAGACTTGGTAGCTTCTATTACTGCAAGACGGTCGGGATTGAATCCATCCGATATTATTGGAGGTCCACTGTGTGGAGTCTCGGTTTTGATAGACGTAGGAGCAGCGAATACGCCTCCACTATATGTGGTTTCCTTGGCTATTTGGACGGCAGCCTTTTCCTTAAATCTTTCCTCTCTTCGGCGCAGCGTCTCTTGGGATATCACAGTACCATCGTCCTGCACAATCACGGGTCCAACATTGAACGATGCCCCCGAAGGGTCGTGTATTGCTGCTAATCGTTGCGCCTGCCGTATAGCTTCCTGCCATATCCTGCGTCTTTCACCTTCAATATCTCGTAAACGATTGCGCTCAGCGTTCTTGTTGTATTTGTCGGGATTTCTGGTCATTCGACGAAGAATTGTAGCATTGAGCTTCCGCTGCTTTTTCTCATCTGCTTTACGGTTCCTCTTCTCACGTCGCGCAGCAACTCGATATTCTCGATTCCTCTGTTTTCTCTCCCATTCTTGGTCTAGATTCAATCTAAGTGAAGCCCTATCAGAAAGTCGCGAATCAGACTGTACCTTTTACGCTTTTTGAGACTTCGGGTCTAGGCCCCAATTCCTTCACCCCAGCCATCATACGGGAAACACCACAGTAAAGGAGCAGCGGTTGCACAGGTATTAACTAATTTCTTTTCCCACAGCGTTACTTCTCACAGAACAATTTTCATTCAGTGTGCGGCGCAAGCTGGATATCTTCCTCGCTTGGCGTGCGGCACGGCGCCTATTGCCGACAGTACATCAGCTAGCTCGCGGGAGAAATAAGAATCCGACCATTCAGTGATCTAACCCCACCAAAATTACACAAGTTGGAGTAGACAGCGCTTACTTTTCTCAATCTTCGGTCCTTGTCAGATAGTCGCGGGACTTGTCTGGTACTTTATGGCTTAGGAATAGTGTGAGGGGAATGCAATTCCATCATTGAGATGTGCTAATTGCTGACAAAGTCGGGGCAAAAGCTAGTGGTGGAAGCTCGCCAAAAACATTTCACACAGTGTTTTACAATGATGAATATGTGAAGTCGCGAGATAGTAGCATAGGATTGCAAGCTGACTTATGCATCTTCAACCATTTATTCAATATCCATAGCTAGCTGATCTCCATTGTGTGAGCTTTCGGGCTTCCTCTTCTTTCTCCTCTTCTTCACCACCAAAGTAGCCTCTGCATGTTGTGGACCTTGGACGGGGTCGGCTATGGTCTGACCCGCCCTACCTGTGATCTCATCGGCCTGCTGTTTCGATTTCCCCTTCTTCTTTGTCTTCACAAATGTACCCTCGGCAGGAGTCCCGTCTGTCGCTTCGATGCGCTCAGACGCACGCTGCATTTCTAATCTCAGTCGCTCTACTTCCGCTAGTGCACGAGCCATCTCAGTATCTTGAAATTCTGGTCTTTCACATTCGATTAATTGTGTCGATTGGTCGCTGCCACTGAGGGAAAGGGCACTGAGTCCGCTAGAATCGACCTGAAGCAAAGACTTCTTGGAGACTCGCTGTGAGAGACCGTTATCCTCAGTGACTGCTTTTTGTGGCATTTGATTTTTGCTCACTTCGATGTCGTCGTGCTCGATATTCTCATCTTTGGCAATATGTACCTTCCTTGGGCGCTTGCGCCTTGGCTTCCTTGCATCCATGCCTGGATTGTCAGCCAAGGTACCCATTTCCCCTAGGTCTAGATTCATGATTGGTATAGAATCCACATCAACATCCTCCCCATTGGTGGTTCTCAGAACATCATGGAAAGGTGTTGAGATATCGGACGAGACTTTATCGTTTCCTATATAAAACGGATCGTCCTTGTTTCTCTCGCGCCTTTGATTGTGTTTCAGCGACAGGGTGTCGGTATCCGAAAGGCGAGCTTCTGTTTGTTGATACGAGGTTGTCTCGGACTCTAGAGACGTTAATGTGGCAATTTCGGGACCGTTAGTAACATTATCGGATGAGCGTTGATTGTAGAACGACTCAAACTCCGCAGCTTCAGATATACTAGAGGAATCGTGGTCTGCACGCCGCAGAAGGGTTGCAAGATTTTTGTTGATAAACGTATCAAGTTCTAAGTCAGCTGACAAAGGTACCTTTCCCTGGGCGGTCGGAGCTACTGGGTTGAGATGATAGCCAGTGAAAAGTTGAGGTATTGCCGTCGTCAGCAGAAGAGGTCCAAATCCGTTTTCTAAGTCATGGCTTGAGATTGCCTGAGATGTTATCCTCATGAGCTCTAGAAATTCCACCGATCTTTCTTGCACCTCGACGTTTGGATTGTCACTCAGAGGCTCGAGAAAATGGATGATTCGTGCTACTAGCAAGGACATCATCGTCTGACGCTCCGAACTCCAATCCGCTCGACGCGAAATAATAGCACAGAGTACCTTAGGTATTGCCTGGAGATAGGTACACATGACGATAGGCGGTAGTGACCGAACTTTTGGGTGGATAAGGGGATCTAAAGTAATATCTGAAAGAACCGAAGTGTCGTAATATTCGCCGATAAGCCACGCTGCGGACGCCAGTACCCCTTCGCCTCCAGTACCAGTAAGAGTGAGGGGGCTATCGCTCGCGTAGATGGTAATCAATGAGAAAGCGGCCATCACTGCATCCGCCCTGGCTGTACTCACTCTCACAGCAACGTTGCGTAGCTCCCATCCTATCACTCCTGCTATATCTTCTTCCTGCGAGGTCTGCTTACAATAATCCAGCGATGCCGAATTGAACGCGGGTACTAGCCTTACAAGCTGCAACAGTACATCAATATACCATTCGAAATCGACAATGCTTGCATAAGTGTTCTTGGAGCATATGTCGATGATCTGGCGTATGATGGTCATTCTGTACTCGGCTGGCAACGCCGCGGGGCTATTATGATGCTCTACAATAGGTACCAGGACCTCCTCCGTATTCTCATCTTCAGAGTCTGCAGCTGGCTCAACACCCAGCGCATGGCTTCGCCCGTCATCAGCGGTCCTATTGGACATAGGTGCGTTGCTTAATTGTTGCAGTAGTCGCTCGACAATACTGACCAAGTTTTCGCTGTTCACCATGCTAGCACCAAGGTAAAGTGCCTGCAGACGGATTGAAATGTCTGGATCGTTAATGCAATCCATGATCACGTCCTGGTTCAAGGAGACCAGATGCGAATGTGAAGCTACAATCTTGTTGAGCGCGAGAAGCGCTACGTATTTGACTAAGATTCCGGTTAGTAGGGGTTCAAAAGAGAGCTCTCGATCGACGAACGGTTTGGGTCTCCATCGATAACGATCATCCCTCGGAGTTTGCCAACACACAAGGAAGCAATTTCCACACCCTCAGGTACCGCATCTGTACCTTCCAAGATGCCTCCTTGTATCAATCCGTTGATGCATTCATAAAGGAGAGACATGGCTGGGGTAGTTCTAATGAGGGTTGTCAAGGGAGGCAACAGTTTCTTGATTAGACGAGGCTCCAAAGGGGTCAATGTTGCGAACTACATGAGGTCAGTATAAGCATGGGTAATATATTGGCATACACACAAGCTTGATTATTTTGATAGCCATCCAATTGTTCCCACCGTCAACTAGTAGATCAAATAGTCGTGGTGCCAATGAGAGGAAGTCTCTCGGCCTCCTCCAACCCAACTCACAAACAACATTGATAACTGCCGCAGTCACGCTCGAGTCTTCCTCTTCGTTCATCAAGAGGTTCTTAATGTTCGGCCAAGCTGATCGCAAAGTTTCGGGGTACACTAGCGCAAGCCTATAGAGAGCCGCAACGGTCTTTTTCCGTATGTTAGAATTTGAGTGCGCTAGTCTGGGCAAGAGATCCGATGAAAGAGAAAACGCCAACGAGGAAGTGATAATGTGAGGGAGTGTGATCAGGGGCAAAGAAATGGTTGGCGGCGAAGGTGAGGATATGTCCTGTTTTTTATTGAGCAGGGCCCAAGCGACAAGTTGTAGGCCAGTTTCCTGACCTTCTTGAGTAGATTCGTAGCGAGCATCAAGACTTCCGTATCGGGGCGAAAGCTCTGGACAGCCGCAAGATAGCCTACTCGCTTTTGCTGATATCTCTGGCAAGACATGACTTCTAGGACGTGAAAGGCTGCCCAGGACATGTCATGGCCGAACATTTCAAGGTATATCAGTTTTAATAATGCGGTCGCCTTCAGGTCCATGTCCGAACCCCGGATTTCTGTACGACATTCCCGAAGGCTGTGCTGTATGTACTGCCTTTCGTTGCCTTTGTGGTGACGCAAGCCTCTGATGAGATCGTATAATGACTTTTCAAACCTGGGATCTCCCTTCAGTAGACTTCCCTACGATATGTGAACATGTGCCTCACATATTGTAGCTGCTGATCGATGTGAGCGGGCGTTAGGAGCTATGTCAACAAGACGTTACTCAAGGCAAAGACGCTATGCCAAAAGCACCGTGCCCTGGTTCGATTTACTTAAGGAGGACCGTGGCTTCAGGCTGGGGTATGATAGCTTGCCACAGACTCGGCATTCTCTGGCCACTTCTCCTGCTGCGAAATATGGGGTTCGCAATGCATCTACCGAGGCGCAGGAAGAGACCTCACATCTTTCTAACCATAAAGTAGATAATGGCTGGTGATCATCAATCTAGAATATCAGCCTTGTCAACTTTGGCAACTTTACCGGCAAGACCTCTCGACTTCACTCCCAAGGTCCGCTTCGTCCTCCGCAGGTGGCTTGGAATTTGCAAGAGCGGATATCAATCAAAAAGGTTTCATACATGATGTCGCTCAACTTGTCATTGCGACAACCTAACTCCGAGGCTTTGACTCTCTCTCAACAGACAGCCCAGTACCTCCCAAACCACGCAAGCACTGGAACGTCGACAATTCCTCTCCCATTCCTATCGTCCCCAGAGTCTACAGAGGTATGGCTCACATACGAGAGACTGTTACTGTCTTGCCTGCGCACTGGAGGCGATAAGGCTGCCCACAGCTGCCTAGAAAAGCTGGTAGATCGTTTTGGTGCAACGAACGAACGAGTTATGGGTCTACGAGGTCTATACCAAGAAGCCGTGGCCCAAGATGATTATGCATTGGAGACAATCTTGAAGGAATACAACAATGTCCTCGATGAGGATCCTGTGAACACAGTGCGTCTGTCCTCAACGGCGAAACTTTTAGTTTTCAATGCTAAATCGCTGCTCTCGCAGCCAGTAGCGAAACGTCGAATAGCCCTTCTTCGAACCTTTTCCCGAATCAATGATGCAATTGATGCTTTAATAAAGCTCTTGGAGTCCTCTCCAACTGACATCGAAGCCTGGGCCGAACTAGCGGATTTGTACTTGTCACAGAATCTCTTTCCCCAAGCGATCTTTTGCCTCGAGGAAGTCTTATTGGTGGCTCCCAATGCTTGGAATGTATGATCGACAAGCGTTGCTTCTTTCGCTTGATGGGAAGAGGCTGATTGGTGTCCTAATAGATACACGCATATTTGGGAGAGGCATTGTTCATGTCCGCGACGAGCGGCGACCAGAGTAGCGGGGTGAAAACATTGGTGGATGCAATGCGCCGCTTCTGTAGGAGTATCGAATTATGCGATGATTACATCCGAGGATACTATGGATTAATGATTGTATGTCCACCTTCCCAAGAACAAAACAAGTGACTGATGAGCAAGCAGACATCAGATCGACTTCTATCGACGTTCCCTGACAATGGGAAAATCCTAACACAAATAGGGTCTGCTGAGAATGGCGATCTCCCAATGCCATCATCGGAAACCGTTCGTAAATTGAACGAGCGAGCGACGTCGAAGCTTGCTGAAATCACGCGCCAGACACCAGTCAACGCACAACATGCAGCCGAGAATTTTGCTGCGCAAGAGCTGCTCCATAGGAGTACGCAGATCGGGCAACGATGATTTTGGACGGCCTAGTGTATGTTTGAAGACCTCGACGGTACTCCCTGGGATTTTGGATTCCAGTCCAGTTGACTCACGGTGAGTCGAAGTACTTGAATGTGATCAAGTCAGATGTGGGCGCGATTTGTCCTGCCAGGCAGCATGTGCTGAGCGGTAGGATTCGGATCCTGTGGCGAATTTAGAGAGCGCATATCCAGCGAGGGACATTGTTGCAGGAACCAACTTCATCTGGCTACAAGGAGAGGGTTGAGGATGAGGGTCAGAGAGCATGCTCTAGGTGATCAGTGCGACTACATGCTTCAAAGGGGAAGAGAGTCTTAAATAGGGGTTGCGATTGGATATTAAGTTCCATCTTTTTCATACATCTCGGGAGAACACTGGGAATTGAGGACTAGATTCAACGGCGGAGCGATGAAGCCGTCTGTATCGGTCACCTCGTATCATCAATCTCCCGCCAGGAGGGAAATAGATGTTACCATATGAAGGCTACAAGATGTCCTGTACACGTAGAGACAGTTCTATCACAGGCTGCTTCGCTATGTATCCCCCAGAGCCTGGTGAACGATGGCTGTCGCCAATCGACAAAATCATTAACTAATGAAGATTAATGGTCGGCAAGCTGCAGCAGAAGCCCCGCAAATCGGGCACCATGCGGAATTCCCCAGTCCTCGTTTGTTGTCGAGTTGTCACCGCAACATAGAACTATCTATTATAGAATTACTTGGTTCTAGAATATCCTCATTCGCTTCCATCATTTGGATGCCACATTGATCTTTGCATTCGCAAATGCCAAAGACTTTTCTTTGCGCGTCTGAGCCAAAGTCTGGTAAATTTATCGCGACTTGTTCGCTCATTTTGTCATCTCTCCACATCCGAGGTGTCTCGCACTGCGCGCCTCCATTCCACAAACCTCACAGCGCCCTACGCAACCATTCAAGCTCTCAGCACGCGGACAGATATACTAGAGCAGGTGGTGCTCAAGAGTGAGATACATACCAACCCTTACCAAGGCTATCTATGCTCGTTCTTCCGCACGAGGAGGATTCGAGCTAGATAATCCCTTGCGCTGAGGAACCCTCTCACATGCCGTAAGTCTGTATATTCGAGGCGTACATGACTTTGACTTACCATGGTCAACTGCCAGATTCAACATAACCATCGATCACGCTACCACCGCGCACAATTCTGACCAATCCTCCTTCTCCTCAGACGAAGAAGACTCTACAGGCACAGGCGTCCAGGTTTCTCCAAGGTCAGCAGCCGACAGCCACGAAGCATACTCGAACCAGGCTGAGGAGCAAGACGAAAGCTGGGAGTTTCCTGACGAGATTGTGCCATCCGATTCAGCATCACGGCCTCGAACATCGAACCAGCAACGTCCCATTGTCGAAGCGCCTCAACCTGAACACGCCCGGCGACCCTCCTACCAGCGGCATATAACGCACGAACGTGCACGTCCTCCCCCCAGAGTGCACCGTGCACCACCCTCAGAGCCGGCGGAAAGCGTGGACTCTCACGAAGAATGGCAGGGCTACGCCCGAGGCCCCCCCCACCAATATCATGGTCGGCCCTACGCCCATTATGCTCCGGGCTACCCTCCTCCCAATGCCTACCAGCAATATCCCACCCAAAGTGTTGTCGCTGCCGGTCAGCAACAAATTGTGCCTTATGGTTTCTCGCCATACCAACAAGCTGCTCCAGTGCCGACTCCATCATACTTCCCACATGGCCATCATGGAGGCATGGGCCATGAGATGATGGCTCACCCTCCCGGCCCAGGGTACTTTCCATATGCTCCCCAAGCTTACCCAATGACGATGTCTCCTCCTCCAGCAGTTTACCAGGTTTACACGCCTCCACCGGCACCGGCACCGGCACCTGCACCTGCGCCAGCGCCAGCGCCAGCTGCTACTCCAGCCCCAGCACCTGCAAAAACCCCGCCTCCACCTCCGCCTCCACCAGATACCTCAAAGGACGATGAGAAATTCGCACGCCTAGAGAAGTTATTCCTCGATCAGAAGGCAGAACGAGAAGCCAAAGAAGCGGCACTTGAAAAAGCAGCACAGGACGCGGTTGCTCAGGCTGAGGCCGACAAGAAGAAAGCTGCGGAGATTGCCGCTGCTTCTGCATCCGCAGCCGCTGCAGCGAGAGAGGATGTTGAGAAAGAATATAAAGCGGCCGCAGATGCCGCCGCTGCAGCTGCTGCCGAAGCTGCCGAAGCTGCCGCAGCTGCCGCAGCTGCAAAACCGCCACCGCCACCGAAAGAGCCAGCCAAGCCTATCAAATTCAAGGATGCTATTGGAAGGAGATTCAGCTTTCCTTTCGATTTGTGCAAGGATTGGAGGGTAAGTCCGCATGCTACTATAGAAAGAACGCTTCAAGCCCCATCTAACCCCTCTTGCGTAGGGCATGGAATATCTGATCAAAGAAGCTTTCCTCCATGTTGATGTTTATGGCGTACATGTGGCCAATGGGGAGTATGACTTGGTTGGCCCGCATGACGAGATTATTATGAAGCACGTCTGGGAAGTCGTCATACAACCAGGGTGGGAGATATCAATGCACATGTGGCCAATCCCGGAGCCTCCGCCAGAGGAAGCATTAGTGGATGGGTTAGCAGACATAGTCATTGTGGACGAAGGTGCGGCCCCCCCACCACCTCCTGCCCCATCAGCCCCTGGCAAGAAGATCGATGATGGTGCGCTGTTGGCCCCTTGCCGAGTGGCTAGTACATTATGCTGATTATGAGTAGAAAAAAAAGCCAAGAAAAAGAAAGAGAAGGTCTCGCCTTTCATGATATGGACGGCCGGCAAGTCGAAAAAGAAGGCTGGGAAAGCGAAGAAGTAGAAATGGTGGGTGTATCCCGACGTCTCCATATGTGGAAAAGCTATGGGCTGGAACGGAGAAAGGCTCGTGCACAGGCAAACGGGTCTGCCACGCCCCTTACACGATTTCACAAGACGTCCCATCGGCTTGAGTCCGAATCCTCCGCCCAGCGATGCGCCGATCCAGGATTGTGTTACTATCCTTGCATCCAGAACAAGAAGAGATACTAATGATACGAGACGAATTATGTAAGGTTGGGAGCCTTGATTAAGCGTCGCATCTGAGCGTGGTACGTTTATATCGTTATAGATTACATCGATCAAGGCGCAAGCTTTTGACCAATTGAGGGACTCCTGTACGCAGGAGGTTTGGTTCGCTCTTTCATTGCGGTTGTCCAGCAAGGTCGCCCGAGGAACCAGAAGAGACTAAAGTACCTTGTGTGCTTAAGGTACGAGCGACCATGTGCTTGACTATCTTTGGTAGCCACTCTGTCTAGGTATCCATACATCTTGTCTTTGAACCAACGCCAAATCTGACGTTTTTAACGTGGGAACCCTGGCGGAGGTACACAGCTTCAGATAGAGTTGGAGACTACTATCGGACTGGGTGGTGCGCTGTATCGTACTACTTGGTCTCATTACTCATACCCGTTGTGGCCTACCCTCCACTCGTACCTCGCTACGGGGCTAACGACATCGCAAGTATATTGCGTAGCCTCTAGGTGAGTACCGAGGCTACGTCCCATTGACACTTTTTTCAATGACACTTTGTGTAACGCATACCAATTCCCTGACTCACTCGAAAAGCATTCAATCCTGCCAGACAGCTGCGAAGGATACGGTCGCCTTGGAATCTCCAGATCCTACTATGTAGGTATTCGACATGCGCTCAATATTCAATACAGAGGCATATACTTGTAGCTGTACCTTATGTCACCTCGGCTGCCACTAGCTCCGCTATAGCGAGCCAACATGTGTACCTGCACATTTGAAAAGGCATCAGCCCCGAAGAAGATCTGGTGATACCCGATCGGCGAGTACCCCAGGCTTATCGTCACTCTTCATGGAGATAGATCGGATCTTGACTCTTGAGAGCAAGCCCGGCCGCAGCCTCAATAGTCCTACATTGAGGCATGCAGACTCACCTGACACTTTGACCGAGTCCTGCTCATCAAGATCATTACACCCCGCTCCTCCAATCCGACCTCCATCCATCAGCCTGAACTCTGACGACGTAGTAGTCTGACGGCAACAAGCCTCGAATAATCGGGCAACGCAGTAGCTATCGTTATGTCGCAGTCATCGGGAGGTATAGCCATTACTTCAAGGCAGTCAGGCTGTGTTACGTAGGGATTCGTGCTTCGTCCACCCATCAAGCGCCGAAGACAGTCGACGGCAAGCTTCCGTCCCCCGAGGCAGTCAGATGCAAGTGTCTGACTGTCCACTCGGCTCGCTATCGATCTACAACAGAGGAAACTGCAGTCTTCGCTTCAAAGAAGACAGACTGAGAACGAGGGAGTATGATCGGAGAGAGGACGGTCGACGCTGATTCAGGTCCATGAGTCATCATGCTCGTTCTCCCTGCCGTGATGAGGGTCTTGGACAAGAAGTGGCACATCACTCAGAATTGAAAGGGAAAGCTGATCCATTCTTCGCTCTACCGACATGCTTAGTCTATGAAAAACATCGGAATTGTCTTAGGAAATGCCTAATGGGTCAATCTCCTATGTTCTCCGTATCGGTTCTCCCCATCGGCTGTAATAATAGTATGGAGCTAGCACCTCCGTCGTCCTCATCCATCAAGCCACTGGGGTCGCGTGCGGCAGCCCCTTGTCGCCTTGGTGGGAGAGGCGGTCTATTGATATCGGATGTGGGCTGCTGATAATGCTGGTTGTATTGTGATGCGCTGGCTTCCACACCTTTTGTTCGTAGGGGCAAGTCTACCCTCAAATCGCTGGTCGCTGCTCTTTGCCGCTCTGCTGGCAGCCTCAAGGACTTCGCTACGTCTTTCCCCAAGACCTTACTATCACTGCTCGCCTGTTGGTCTTTGCACTTGATAAGCAAGGTGGGCTTCTTCGGGACGGGCGGCGCTGGTTTGCGCGCTATACTTGACGATCTTGAAGCCGTCAATGCCTGACTAGATGTTCGTGAGCTTGGCTCCTCGGCGTGGGTATTTCCTCACCTCAGGTCGCGTTCAATTATTGACGTGGATATCCGACCTTCGTCGAAAGCAGACGGGGCTTCGTACGAAGCCCCACTTGTTGTATTTCTAGCTTGTGCACGAAATGTGGGAAGAGCCGTTGGGCTTTCGTGCCAGTCAGGTTCAGCAGTTGGCGTGAATGGATTTGAAGGTCGCTTCGCATTAAGGAATGATCGTTCATTGGGAGCCCTGATGTTCGATCTCGCAGGCAGGCCTAATGTAGGTCAATATGTTGTCAAGCGATCAATCACTTGGTAGGGCACAGCCGAAATCCTCACCATTGTCTAACCACCACTTACGCCGATCCGAACTTGCAGGAGGAAGTTCCGGAGCTATCGAATCATAACCGATTAGGTCTTCATCATCAACAATGTCGTTCCTAGATTTAGCAGTGGTATCCCCGATGTCCAGTTTTCTTTTCAGATAGACCTCTTGGCTCAGATCTTGTTTCTTGATTTCATCGATGTCGCTAATTGTGCATTGGAATGTGGCATACACAGGCCTATGGTCGGAAAATCGAAGAGGCGCAGTGGTGTACTTCGTTTGCTTCAAAACGTCTCCTTTCCGAAGAATTCGATCACACCAAGCAGGAATTCTTGCTTTCTCTCTAGAAATTTTGGTCAGCAGCTAGTCATAGCAAAGCAGGAACCACATACGAAGTATCGTAATCATCTGTGCCGTTGTTGTATTTGTATGTTGGCATGAAGGTTATTCTTGACTCGGAATAGAAGGGGAAGGTATTTCCAGCGACCATCTGCAAGTTTAACTGATGCATCGCGCAATCAGCAAGAGGAGAGTTGTCGTCTTTTCTTGACGAGAATTACCTGATCGTTATGATATAGGGTGTCGAGATCGCCTGCCTTGATAAGCTGGCGTACTTTGTTATCGCCGAGGCCGATCCTATAATTGAAGTCCCCTAGCCAGATGATAGCATCGTGGTCCTCAATAGTCCGGTTTCGTTGAAAGCGAAGACCATGGCTGATAGTATGATAGTCTCGATTCCTCTCCTCGTAATTGGCAAACCCAGCGGCCAAATGGGCGGTGACAAAACAAATGCGTGTGTTCGCATAGTCCTGAAAGACTTCGGAGTCAGTAGTTTCCCATCGAGGCAAAGTCTCAAGTCATCAGACATGTCTCACGACTCGCGAGTTGGCAAATTAGGGGAGAAATCAAGCCACAGATATATAATTTACCATCCGTATGGCCACCGCCCCTTTGTTTCCAGCCATGCCAGACATGCCGGTCTATTCATAGTCAGGTTCAGGGTCCGTACAGGTCAGAATTTGCAGTCCAGCTTACTTTTTTGACACTGCCTTCCACGTTCTTGATCATTGCTAGCGTGCTAGCTTTCACAAATACCATGAGTGCTGCTCCCACGAGCTGTCCACTGCGTACGAGGACGTATTCTTCAGACCCTTGTTTACGGGCACCTTCATTCAATGTCCGCCTTACTGCATCCTCCCATGCCTGGCGTCGGACCGGATCGGTAGACATGATCTGTTGGGGGCTAAGCTCAACTATCTCCTGGAACCCAACGGCAACAATGCCTGGATGCTGCTCCGAACGAATGATCTCAGGCCACAGCCAAGCTGCAAGGTTTTCCTTCACGCCGCTCCCACGGCCATTGAGGTTAAAGGTCCCAACCCAGATTTGGGCTACCGCTGAGGTGGAATAGTCGTTGACTCTGTGACAGATCAGTCGCGCAACCGCTATGCAGATATCTGAGACCGACCTTCTCTTCAATTCCGCATTGACATGGTCAGCGATTGGGTCATATAGATGCACAGGCATTTGGTCCATTTGGCGTCCCTATAACCTCGTCAATGACTTGGACAGGACAAATCTCTATCAAGACATACCAGCAGCAAGTCAGTAGTGTCCTGCCGTCCTTTGTCCGCAAAATTGTTTATATACATTCTAGTGGCACTCTTACGAGCATCAGCTATGGCGCCAGCTAAAGACATCTTCCCATGCCGGGTGAAAGAAGATTTGAGAGCCCCAGTCCCAGCATAGATTTTAGAGAGTGCCTGTAGAATATCTCAGCTGGGTCAACAAAACGAGATGCAGTACGGCTCACGTCGCCGTTGTCGGCCCACAGACTGGAATGCCTAACCCAGAAATCCGATGTAGCATGCTCATTGCGATGGTGCAGAAACTGCTCCAAAGCCATTTGGCTATCGCACATTTGGGAATCAGCACTCCCTTTAAGGCACAGAATATTGAGCTAAATGACATACGATAATGTTGGGAGGCCAGGCTCCGTATACATGACTGGCGCCTCAAGAGACAAGCACAATGCAGCAATAGTGAATCAAGAATTACGAACCTGATAATAGTTTGTATGAGGTTGGTGCGATCAAGGCAATCTAAGCAATTAGTGCGAAAGATACCTTCTTGCTGCAGCATGACAGCTGTTCCAAGGTGTCGGTCCTTCCCATCAAGCTGTGTTCCTCTTCGCGCGCTATCCTCATCACACAGGAAATAGGCAAAGCTTTCTGCGCGATCGTGGATATACTCTTTCACCATACTCGCAACGTCGTAGCCCCTCGGTCCCTTACTTTCCGCATGGAAGTCAAACTGCGACTCAAGAAGAAGATTTTGATTTTCTGATGTCTTGCTGAGATCGATATTTTGGTTCAAAGGGCTTTTCTGCACATGATATCGATATCTCTCAGTCAATTCAGCCTCCCCAGGCTTGGACTCACTCAAGAGATTGAGGATGTGAACATTTCCATAGTCTATTTCTAGAGAGTCGAAGTGCTTGTCGAAAGCTAGCTGTGTTGCTTCAGGAGACCTAGTAATTTGGATTTTCTGCTGCCCAGGGAGTAGACCTGTTGCCTGTTCCCAAAATAGAGGTACACTACCTCTACATTGCGCATAAGAGAAACATAGACCTGACGGGTGGTAGAGAATCGTCTCGGTTTCTACGAAATTTGCCACATTACCATCGTCGTCTATGCCACGCGAGTTGAACCGGGTCCCAGCCCGTCGACTGGATAGTCTGGAAATTAAGGTCAAGGCGGAAGGTAGATTGCTTTTTAGCGATTTGATCGGAGACGACAAGGGCGGGATCGTGACGGACGAGACAAACCCCCTAATGGACGAAGTCAAAATTCGGGAGGCATCGAGTACCTTCTTGTCGTGTGCTGCGAGTCGAGAACGAAAGTTGACGAGCGGCTGTATCATCCAGGCATTCCATAGAAAGCTCTCCTCTAGGCTGTCAACATCGAATGCTGACTGCTCGGATATTCTGTCTTGTAGGCGATTCGTTAGATCGAAATCTACACTGTAGTAGAAAGTGCCACTGCTGAGAACCTTTTTGAGCTCTACGCAGGGGTGCTCCAAGGCCGTCTCTCGTACATCTGCTCCATGACCATGGTCGTGGCTATTTGGTCCGGCGAAGTCAATTGAATAGGGTTCAGACTCTCCATGCATCTCGTGGTCGAATTCGTCTTTGCTCAAGCAGTCTTCGTTGATCAGTAAGGCTCTAGAGGGACAACGATGCCATTGATGAGGGATACTGACAGAAGTCCACGGACAGTATTCTCTGGACTGTCTCACTCGGTCTCACGGTCGCTACTCGCGTAGCTCCGCTGATGAGACAAAGGAAAACATCGGTGTTGATGCTGATTAGTCCCAGTGTGCCGTGCACTCCCGATGCACATACTATACGATATTCTGCAAGATCAATACTGTCAATTGTCGTAAACTCCACCATACATTTTGAAGCTGGAACCTTGCTGCTCGAACCATTGCTGAAAGCATCGGCGTTGGAACTCGAATGGCTATGGCGGAATACGAGTGCGTGGGTGTTGGTGACGAGAGCAAAAGACCTTTGAGGATGATCACGCAATAGAAGCCGTAGAGACATAGTCACTCTATCGTCGGGGACCTCAACGACGTCCAATCCTTTGTTCCCATAAGTGTATCATTGGCATTATAATTCCTGAACGATCCGTTTGCATGTCCATCGTATCGGGTACGGCTCAGGAGAGACCCCGCGTGGCTAACAAGAGACCCCCAACGAGAGACCCCTTGCGAAGTACACCCAATAAGGGCTCCGACAAATAAGTCTTTAGTATGAAAGTTATAGATATTATTCTAAAAAGTAATTTACTTCGCGAAAGTAAATCCTGAAACCTCGTTATTACTGAGTTATTACGCTGCGAAAGAAGAGTTATTGTGGGGAAGGCGTACCGTGCCAAGACCTCGCATTTTAGTAGTAATTGCGATACTTATATAACTCGACAACGACGAGGTATAACAGGGAGCTTATATAGAAGAAGTTATAGGGAAACACTACCCCTATATCTTTATCATAGATTATTAGTCCATGGACTCGACTTTAACGAGGTTATTCAAGGATATGCGAAGGGGTCTCTCGTTCGGGGTCTCTTGTTAGCCACACGGGGTCTCTCCTGAGCCGTACCCATCGTATCGGCGTTGTACCGATAAGGTTAGTACTGTGATTACACCCCCTTGGTAGCCTGGGGCTCTGGGGTAACCCCAACATTTTATGCACCTATGGTATGGTGTTGGGGGTCGCTCCGGGGTGCACCTCTCCGTCGATCATTGAGCTCGAATTTCGAGGTGGCAAATCACATGACTTCGTGGGGTACGCTCAGCGCTCCCGGCAAAAAGGGATGGTAATCACACACAATACCACCCCCTTAAAGGACGCATCGCAACCCTGACCCCTACTGCTGAAATTAGGTATGAGTCAGAGAAACACATTGGTAGCTTAAAGAGATCAGATTTGGACATCATGACTTTCATCCTTAAGCTATATCTACTATTTTGAGGATAGGATAAGCCATCCTGACATTCGAATCTGGGAGGTTCTCAGATGGGGAGGTGTTTACGATACTACTTGGTCAACGCAGTGAATGAAAGACTGAATGTCATGGTTGACGACACTCGAAAAACGGGGTATTTACGAATTTGATTGTTGTTCCACAAGTACTTTCGCTCCGACGGGGTATCTCGAAAGTACTCTTCATTTGGCATCACGTAGCAAACATTAGCGTTGCATGAGAGCAGACCGCCAATTGGGTATCATGCTCGTAGCACCAGAAGCCAGGTGCAGTAGTGTCGCGATAGTTAAACAAATTCGTAATCGTAGATGTCGTGCCGATGTTATGTCGTATGCATTTAATGCTGTGATCATGTCGCCAATGCCTGGTAACGATTTGAGAGGAGGTTTCATAGTATGCATTTCGATCATTGGGATAGCTCACCTGAATACGATGCGCCAATGCAGACGAAAGTGCCTTGTCCGCAAAGTCGAAAGCGTTCTCAATATTCTTAATGCTGGCCAGCATGCGTACCTCGATCGCTGTTCTCCTTATGATGAGAGCTTGCAGTCTCTCCAAGCGACGTTTGTGTCTATTTGTCCTATAGTGGATCAGAAGAATGAGCATGTCTGGAAACCGATTGGCTTACATGCTGTTAATCATTTCATCGAATTTCACCGCCGTTGAGTATTCCATCTCCCTAACTGATTTCTTGTACGCATTCCTGATGTTGGTGCGTCTCTTTTCACGGCGGCCCTTAGCCTGTAGGGTAATTGGTCAATCCAACTTTGCGAATCGATTGGGTGGAGTCCGATTGGGCACCGACGTCCTTCTTCAACTGCTCGGCCATCTTGGCAACCTCGTCCTCCCCTGAGCTTTGTGAGCCAGACTGCACCGAGCCTCCAACATCGCTACCTCGGGGTTTCGCGGCAACGCGATGCGGTCTAGAACCCTGCACGGGTACCATTGTTTTAGAGACCAACTGTAATGGTTGGCACTCAAGGGTACCGCGGCTGGCAGCCCTAGGACAAGGATGTTCTGTAGAATACTTGGAATGCGCTTAGTAAGCAAATTTTTCGTTGAGCTTCGAGTGCTGACTAAAAATTACTCGGAGCTTTACCTTAGCGGATGTCTATGAGCTGAGGGTACTATACTTCAGCGGTAGTAGATACGCTATCAAGCCTATTAAGCCTATTACTTAAGAGTATACAATTATAAATCTTATTATTATCACGTAAAATCTAATCTTAAATATTAATAATTTAGCTAAATTATACGCGGGGGACTAAGAGACTAGGTAATATAGGGCGTAGGCGGCGTGTAATATATCCTATATAGGATATACCTTACTACCTTTATTAGGTTTATTAGCAGGGTTTTTTTAATACTCTACTAGTAATATTACAGTTTACCTTCTAGTTTCCTATTATACCTTATATAGCTTAGCTTATATAGATATAAGGCTGTATCTTACTAGCTAGTAAGATAAGCTTTTGTAATCTAATAATTAATACTATACCTTACTATAATAATATAGTAGTAATACTTATAACTATAACTAAGTACTAATAACTACTTAGTAATAGTTAGATTATATTATTAGCTTTTTAAGTACTAGCTATTTTAGTACTAGTCCTATTTTCTAACTTCCGCTATATATTTATATCTTATAGACGCTCTATAATATTAGTTATAATAAGGCCCTTAGTCTCTACCTAAGTACCTTATCCCTTAGATATAAAGGTAATTATACTATCTTATTATTAAATTACCTTTTATCTTTCCTCCTAACTAAGAGTTAGGATTTTCGGAGAAATCCTTTTATATTTATTAAAGAAAGCCGGATTTTCCTTATACTTTCTTAAACCTATTTACTATAACTTCTTAAAGGAATTTACCTACTATTATTAATATTAGAGTACTTAATATTTATTATTTTATTTTAATCTATTATTATATTAATTCTACCTTATTAATATTTTTATTAAATTAGGTATCCTAGCTATCCTTCTATCTTATAAAATAGTTATTTTAGTATTTTAGCTATTTAATTTTATTACTATTAAATACTAATATTCTTCTATTATTAATAATATTAGCTATTTCCTTATACTACTTATTATTTAGAATAATCTTAAGCTACTATAATTATATTATATCTCTTTACTATAAAGAATAAAATAATACTCTAAGTCCTTATTTATAAAGTCTATTAACTTACTTAATATTAATAAATTATCTTAGCCTTAAGATTAAGCTATTAATAGATCTCTTATCTTTATTATTAATTATCCTTTTAAGTAAAGTACCTTTATCTCTTAAGAACTTTTATAATAACTTCCTACTCTTTAAGCGGATTAATTAAGGTCTTCTTTATTAATTAATATACCTCTTATACCTTTACTAGAATTAATAGCTTCTAGATCTACCTCTAATAATAACGCTATTACGCGGGTAACCTTTATAGAAGAGATAATCTATAATTATCCTATTAAACTTAAATTCTAAGATATAAAAGAAGTAATTTATAATTAACCTATTAAGCCTAAAAATTCAAGTATAATAAAAAATTAAGATATTAATTATAACTAATAAAATATATATTTCTCTTAATAATAATAAATTATATTATAAAGCTTACTTTACTTATAACCTAGATTAATTAGATCTATTAACCTCCTAGGACCTTAAGGTCCCTTAGGATTTATTAATATTAATAGGAATAGTAATAATAAAAGAGGTAATTAATAAAATTTAAATAAAATAGGATTTTTTAATCTCTTTTATAACTTTAAATTAACTAGTACTAGCTCTAAGATTAAGTATATTAATAAAAATATATATTTTTAAGACGTCTACTTATTTATTTAATATATAAAGGACTTTATTAGGATTAAGGGTACCTTAATATATAAAAACCTTTAAATATACCTTTAAGATAATACTTTATAATAATAAACTATTAAGCTATCTAATAAGGTAAAAAGACTTATAAAGTATAGCTTAAATAATATTAATATTAGTAAGTAAGAAAGAGCCTTATTAAAAAGATGTAAAGAGCCTATTAATATTATAATTAATCTTATTCTTTAAGAATATTATTTTATAAAGGATATTATATCTTAGAAAGAGCCTTATAAATATATTTAGAAAATCCTCTAATCTATTAAGAATATAAGTATAATTATTATTAAGAATTAACTTAATATTATTTATAATAGTATTAATATAGAGTTAAGATAAGATATCTAGAAGTTATAAAATAATATTATAATTAATATATTCCTAGTAAGTCTAGATAATTATAAATACAAATAGTAATTATATATTAATAGGTATTAAAGAAATACTATAACCTTAAGTATATTAGATATATAGGTAAATTAATAATCTTAATTACTTAATAATAGAGGTAATTATAATTAATCTTAGTCTTACTTATAAGGTTTAAGATATAATTAAATACCTTATAATTATCTAACCTATTAACCTTATTAATAGAATTCTAATTATCTAAATCTTAATTTCTTTAATTATCTATATTAATATACTCTAAATACTTATATAAATATATAATAATAATAGGTAAACCTATCTTTTTATCTAAGGTAAGCTTAAGCCTTACTTTTATTATAATAGCCTTTATAAATTATTATAAGAAATAGCCCTCTATAAAACGCCTTATAAAATAGGTTAGATTTAATAATATTAAGTCGCCCCTAGTATAGAAATTAATACTTAAGAAGTAGTTAGTAAAGATATTAAAGGCCTTAATAATCCTAAAATAATAGGTATTACTTATAGGCTATAATCTATTAGGCTATAGCTAAGGATATTAATTAAGATAATTTAAATTAAACTATTTATAATAATAGTAATTAATAATAATAGGAAGATACCTTAGTTTTCTATTTAGAAAATTATAAGGTAGATTATAATTAGAATTTTAGCTTTAATAGTTAAGATAATTAAGGTAATAAGTTCTATTATTATAATTCTAAGTAATAAGACTTAAGTATTATTAATAGCTAATTCACTAGATTTATTAGTATAAAGACTATCTACTTCTATTATAATATATTATTCCTATTAAAGATAAAGCTTTATAAGTATTTATATACTAGCTATAAATTACCTATTATAATTAATAAAAATAAGTTAATAAATCTAATATCTATTAATAAATTAATAACCTTAATTCCTATTATTATACAATCTACCGCGTCTATTAAGGATATTAGTAATAGGATAGCTTTTTATAATTAATATTATACTTAAATAGATATTAGGCTAAATCTATTAGGTAAAGATATTATAATCTACCTTAATAGTAATTATAAAGTAATCTTAACTAATAAAGCCTAGGTTTTATTAGAAATTTTAAATATTAAAATCTTAAAGATAGTAATCCCACTTAAAGTTTATAAAGTTAGTACCTCTTAATATTAAATAAATAAATATATAATTATACCTTTATATCTCTTAAATAAAGATAAGGTAGATTAGAAGATCTTAATATATATCTATTATAAGATCTATCTTATTAATAATCTCTAGGCTAAAATACTTATTAATAATAATATTATTAACTTTAAAGGTATAATTATTAATATAATTAATTATAAGGTAATAATTAATAATTATAAAACTACTACTATTATATTAATAATATAGCGTAAATAGTTTATAAAGCGTAATATCTACGCCTAAGTAATTATAATTATATTATTATATTCTAAGAAGATAGTAGCTATTAGACTTATTAAATTATTAGTTAATTATAACTTTATCTTTAAACCTATTACTTAAGTAAATCTTATTCTTTTTACTTATCTTATTAATTATAAAATAATGAATATTTTTATTTATAATAAGTTAAACTTACCTATTTAGCCTCTTAGGAAGCTAAAACTAGGTAATATAATAAAATTAATTATAAAAATTACTTTTAGGCTAATATTAAACCTATATTTATAATAATACTATTAAAGACTTTAAGAATATTACCTCCTTTTATTATACCTAATATATTATTATTAAGCGGCTTAGAATTATTAGATTTTAAAATATATTTACCTAATAATATTATAATTTATAGAGATAATTACGCTATTTAAATGTTAATAAATTTAGTATTAGGATTTTTTAACTTATAAGTAGATTAAGGTTTTATAAAAGTATTTAAAAATAAGTAAATAATAATTCTATTATAGAATAACTAGTAATTAAGGATATTAGGGAAGGTAAAGATCTATCCCCTTAATATTAAAGATTATAAAGTAATAAATGAAATATTTAATAAAGTCTATTAATAAGATTAATTAAAATAAATTAAAGGCTTAATCTTATTTTCTTTCCTAATTTTTATTATCTAGAAAACTACTAGTACTAAGCCTAAGAGCTAGGCTATTATTAATATATAAGGATTAAATAACTTAATTCTACCTAATATATATATCCTACTATTATAGTCTAAAATTATTAATAGATCAATAAGTTATACTTATATCTTAATTTTTAATACCTTAACCTTTTTCTACTAATAGCGTATATATCTAGATTTTTAATATATACTTACTATTATAATATACTATAGTTAAGAAACCTTTAAAGTACCTATTATAAGCTATATAAATTCTATAACCTATATCTAATAGTAAATTAATAAAATACTCTAGCCTTTAAAGTATATAAGTACTTATATTAATAATATTATTACAGGCGCTAAATTATTTAATAAATATATTAGATACCTCTAATAGTTATTCTAGCTATTTATAGAGTTTAATATCTTAATATTATTAAGTAAAATATTTCTAAGATATCCTAATATTAACCTCCTAGGTTAAAAGGTTAATTCTTTTAACTTAATCTCTTTAGTAGATAAGCTAATAATAATTAGCTAGCTCTAATACCTAATTATATTAAAAGACCTAGAATATTACCTTAATTTAATAGGATTTTTAAAATAATTTATTTACTTCTTTACCTAATTAGTAGAACTACTCTAAGATCTAAAGATAAAGCTTTTATAAGGTACCTTAATAAATAATAATTAAAGGAAGGTATATACCTCTAAGAGATTACTACTAATACTACTAGAGCTTACCTAGGTAGTATCTTTTAAACTTATCTAAGAAGTATTATTAAGCCCCTTAATATTAATTTACTTCTTAGATAATAAGATTTTATAAATTAATTTAAATACCTTAAAAGAGTTTAAGTTTAATATTATTATATTTTATATTAAAGGTAATAAAGATTTATAAGGTAAATAGGTTATTTAGATAGATATTAAATTAATTATATTCTTATCTAAATTATTAATATTTATTAAAAAGAATTACTAGCTTATAAAACTTAAAATTACTAGTTTTATATAGGTTTTAAAGAAAATCTAATATCTTATAAAATCTTCGTAATATCCTATTAAGATATAAATTAATAATTTAATAATACTTAACCTACTAAAGTAAAATTCTATAATATTTATAATATTTATAATATAAATAAATATTTACCTTATTTATACCTTATAATACCTTTACTTATTCCGCCTTAATATCTATTATAAGCTAGGTAAGAACTATATTATTCTAGATATATTATTATAGCTTACTAGCTTAAATTATAATACCTTATTATTATTAGATTACTTAGAATTAGATACCTTATATATTAAAATACTTACGGGATTATTATTAAACTTAAGGCCTACTAACTTTTTTAAAGATATCCTATTTACAGCTATCTTAATAGAGGTAAATATTAAATTTTATAATAAAATCCTAAAAGGATATTAGGATAAAAATTTCTAGACTTATATTATTAAATAAATTAATAATAATAATACCTTAAATAATAATATAGTAATACTAAGTTTTATTTAAGGGAGATATTTACCTACTATAATTACTAATCTATATTTCATCTTATATCCTAGGTCTAATTTAAATAATATTAAGATAGATCTAGAAATTCTATCTTCCTTAATATCTCTTAATAAGCCTATTTCCTATATTACTAAGATATTTAAGATATAATAACTCTATATCCTATTATACCTTATTAAAGATATCTTAGCCCTTATATATAATATTAATAGCTACCTAGGTTTCTAAAGGACTTATAAGATTATTATTATCTTATAATATATCTATAATCTTATTTATTAATTATAAGAATATATTTAATATTACCTAGAATACTTAATCCTTTAGATATATTATTATATACCTTATAATAGCTTATAACTTATCTTTATACTACTAGTCCTATTTTATATTTTAACTCTTAATCTTATCTTAGCCTTACTATTATTAATAAAGTTATTAGACTTTATAATATTAATAACTTATAAGTTTATAAAGTATATAATACTTATTCTAAGGAAGTCTATATATTTAATAATAGAGTAGGTAAGGTAGTTATTAAATTACCTTAATATTAGTAATTAAGGTACTCCTAAAGTTATTATTATAAATTAGGATCCTAAATTCTTATTAGAGCTCTAAGAATCTCTTTTTAAGGCCCTTAATATTAACCTATTATACTCTATCATATATTATCCCTAGATAGATAATATAAGTAAATATACTAATTAAACTATTAAGATTACCTTATATTTTTATATATTAATTAATTGATTATTTATACGCCTATTCTAGCATTATTTATATTAATAAAGGTAGTCTTTTACGCTAAGATATCCCTTCTTAGTAGGATAGTAGCGGAGCTATTATTACCTATTATAGTAGGGCGTAAAAGAAACCTTTTATAGTTAAAAACTCCCGCTTATTATCTCCTTTCCTTATAATATTTTACTTCCTAGGTAGCCTAGTAAGCCCTTTCTATTAGGATTATATTATTTAACGCGTTTAATTAGTAATATTTATATAACCCTTTAATTACTTTCTTCCTCTTCCGCTTTATTTTTAGTACCTTTATTAGTTTTAATAGTATAACCGCCTCTTAGGGGAGTTTTATCCGCTCTAGTTAAAGCTTAGTAAGTTAGAATTACTTTACGTAGCCTATTCCTATTAACTAGTAAGCTGCTATATAAATACCCCTTAACCTAATTAATATCTCCTTAAAGTCGTGGATTTTAACCTCTTTAATTAGGTCCGGCCTCGACGTCTATAATTTTAGGTAGAAGAGGAGGATATACCTTACGTCCTATCTAAGGATTAATATATAAGGTTAGAATCCCGCTTATTTAGGTCTTTATCCTAGTTTCTACCCCTTTTATTAATATTATTATTTACTCTTAGCTTAGGTCTATTTATTAGTAGAGGGGCTTTATACTTCTAATAAAGGTAGACTATTAATATTTAAGTTAATCCCTATTTACTCCTTAAGTATATCTCTTAAATAAATCTAGATATTATTATTACTTTAACTTACTTTCTACTCTATTATAAGTCTTATTTAAGTAGATTATTCCCTTATCTTAATATATTAATACGCGTATATTATCTTCTTAGGCTAAATAGATAATCTCTATAATAGCCGCTAATAAATATTATATCTTATAAGGTTAATACCCCTACTTTATATTATTATTAAAGGTCTTCCTTATTTAAGCTATTTATATCTTATAAGGATTATTAGTATTAAGCCCCTTATTACGTAATATAATATAATATTTTTATCTTATTAATTAAGGAATATTATATTAGGTATTTAATTATACTTATATTAAAACCTAATATTCCGCTCTTAATTAATAATTACGCGAGGGGATTTAAATCCCTAGGAGGTATAAGAATTAATATTAATAAGTTCTTTATATTTAATAATCTATAAATCTTAAGGATACCCTATTTAATAATTAATAGTTTAATATATCTATTAATTAAGACTAGCTTTAACTTATATTAATAACGTGTAATAACTATTAATTAAGTAGTTTTTATAAATAATTTCCCTTATAAATATTAGGCGCGACTTAACGCGTCTTAGGCCTTAAACCTAGTCCTAGCCTATTCCCTATTAAGGGGTACTTATATAAGGAAATATAAGGATACTTATATTTATTCTCCTTTAAGCCGCTCTTAGCTAATAATTATATAAGGGGACTTAAATCCTTAAGAAAAATAAAATATATCTTAATAATTTATCTTATATTAGCCTATATTAATAATATAACCTTAATATCTCTTTTCCCTTAATTAAATAATATATTAACTCGTGATCTTAGCCTCTAGCTAATAATTATATAAGGGGACTTAAACCCCTAGAGGTATAGATCGCGTTAATAGTATTAGCTAGGTTTTCCTACTATTAGGCTTACTCCCCTAAGACGCGTTAGCTTATTATATTATATACTTAAGTTGTACTCCCTTAATAAGGCTTATCGTCACCGCGGTAAGGTTAATAGATAGAGCGTAAGGAGGTTAATAAATAAAGTATAAAGAGGTTAATAGATAAAGTGTAAAGAGGTTAATAGATAAAGTATAAGGAGGTTAATAGATAGAGCGTAAAGAGGTTAATAGATAAAGCGTAAGGAGGTTAATAGATAGAGTATAAGGAGGTTAATAGATATATTTTTATATATATTTACTTAATAAGCTAATAATGTAGCTAGAAACCTTATTAAGAATTTAAGTAATATTAAATAACTCTTTAATATTTAATAGTATACCTAATAAGATGTCTTATAATTTTATATTAAATAGGCCCCTTAACTTGATTAAGTAAAATCTACCTTAAATTAATTACTTTATAATATAATTAATTATAAAGGATACTATTAATTTTACTTAAATAATTAATAAGTTTTACTATAATTATTAATATTAGCTAATATTCCTAAAGATTAATAATTAGGTATTACTCTACCTTTATAAGGGCTATAAAATCCTAATAATTTTAGGAATTACTAAGAAACTTTTAATATAATATATTAATCCTTTCTAAATATTTAACTAAATTAGATATCTTACTTACTTACTTTAAATTCCTAATAAATAGCGAGTTCATCCCGTCTTTACTATTATATAATTAAAACTACCTCCGCCTCTTATTAAGGATTCTTTTAACTATCTAAGACTAAATATAAAATATCTACCTATAGTATCTATAAATAAATAATCTTATAAAGTTAAGTAACCTTTAAACTACTATATTATTAAGTAAGGATAAGGTTTTATAATAGAATACCTTATAAGGTAGAGAGGATATAATCTAATATATAACTAATAATATAATATTAAGGATTTAGGTAAGGCCTAGGAATTAATTATAAATTATAAGGTAGACCTAGCTAGAATAAGAAGAAGTCTATCTAAAGTATTTATTAGGATATCTAGGATAAGGATAGTAGTAATTCCTACTACCTTACTTTAAATATTTATTACTTATATTAATTAATTAGTAAGGACGCTAGCTTTTTACTATTTTTGTTATGAAATAGCTATTACCTTATACGCCTCATGGCGCTATACTATATATAGCTTAGCTTATCGAGATATAAGATCCTACCTTATTATATAGTAAGGTAAGCCTTTATATACTACTTTTATCTTAATACTATTTATATTATATTACTTATTTTAGGTATATTTCACTATATTTAATAGTAATACTATTATATATCCTTCTAATAAGTTAAGGATAACCTAATAGGAGGTATAAACTAGGAGTCCTTTACTAATAAACTAGGCATTTTTATAGCTATTAAATTTACTATTTTATACTAATTAAATTAGATTAGATTTTACCTTATTTAAATAATTATAATATATCTAGATCCTACCTTATTAATTTATAATATTAGATAACCTTTTAAGTAAGATACCTATTTAATCCACTATTTTTATCATTTATTAAGAAAATTAGTTTTCTTAGAAGTAAAGGTAAGCCTAGCTAAATCTTTTATAATTTCTTTATTTATAAGATTAGTATACCGCCTTTTAATAGAGAAGTCTATTATAACTTTAAGGGTAGTAATAATAACCTACTTTCTATTATTATTATTTATTAATTATGTTTTTATTTTATTTTACTTTTACCTTAATTATTTATTTATAAGCTACTCTACTTTATTAAGGAGTAGACTTATTTTTAATATTAATAGATAGCTTATATAATAACTTCCTTATAATTTATATTAAAAGAGAGTATTATTATTTTTACTTTTTAATTAGATACCTTTATTAAAATAGGATATTTATAAATTAATATAATATTAAAGAAGATATACTAATTTATTTATAAAATTATAACTACCTTCCCTTAGCTAAGATAATTATCTATTAAACCTTAAGATTTATTAATTAAGATAGCTTATACTTACTTTAAAATTAAATTATTAAAACTATTAATTTAATCCTCTAATTAAATTATTAATAAGCTAGTATTTTAATTAATAGTTAAAGATTTTATCATTAATATATAAGAAATTACCTATTTAACCCTTAAAGAGATAGCTTAAATTAAAAACTTTACCTTAATACTTAAAATAATTAAGGAAGAAGGTATTAAAGAGAGTTCTTAATTAAGATTAACCTTTAATCTTATTACCCCTTACTCCTTATTACTTATATTTATTTAAGCCCCTTAAAAGGTATCCTTAATTTCTATTACTTCTATTAAGGTATTAATATCTATCCCTTTTAAGATATATCTACCCTTTAATTAGAAGTTAATTATATTATAATAACTTAACTACTTATTAAGTTTAATAGGACTAGAGCTTAATAAAGCTACATAAATAGAAGATACCCCTTAGAAGTATAAATATAATTTAACTTTACTTAAGTTAATAGAAATTAAAGTAAGACTACTTAACTACTCCCTAATTTTAATAGAATTAAAACTTAATAAAGCTACTTAAATAGAGATTACCTCTTATATTTTAAATTATAATTTAAACTTATAAGAAATTTCTTAATAAGGTATATTAAGATTAATAAAGACTTAAGCTTTTGATTTAAATCTACTAGCCTTACTAAGGTCTTAATAAAATAATTAATAATAATATTAAGTAACTAGCCTTATAAAGGGCTCTTTAATATAATAAATTTAAGCTATTTATAGGGATTAATTCCTTAAGGTATAAGTTAAGGCTATCTACCTTAAGATTTCTTAATTATATACTATTATACCCGCTTAAGACTAAAATTTAATAGTTCCTAAGTTAAGTACTACTACTAAGTATAAGGTAAAGCCTAATACGTTTAGTATAAGAGACTATATAGTTACTATTAATATAGATGATCTTAGGAGGCTTATATATAAGGAAGTAAGCGGTAATAGGCTTATTAGCCCCTAAGGGCTACTTAGTAATCTTAAATTATAAGGTAATCCTAGCCTATCTAATCTATTAGATATTAATAGCGCTAGAGGTAATAATTAATTAAGATTTAATATATAAGATATAAGATTTTTCTAATTAAATCTACCTAAGTTATATAGCTTAGGAGATATAATATATACTTATAAAGAAATTATTTTTTATAAGGTATATACTTTTAATAAGTAAGTATATAGTTATATAATATTAATTAAAGAAATTAATATAAAAGAGAATCTTATTATATACCTTAAGAGTATAACCTTAAATTAATATTTAAAGGAGATTAATATTTTTAAGTAATAAGCTTTTTAAGGAATACTATTAATAGATTAAATTAATTAATTAATATTAAAGTTTAAAATATTAGTACTTAAGGTACTTAATTAATTAAATAGGGAAAAATACTCTATTATTAACGCGTATTAAGATAGAGACTTATAAGTATATTTATAAAATTTCTAATTATATATTATAAAAATTAATATAGAGGATATCTATACTTAGCTAACTTAGGCTTAAAATTAGCTAGATATTAATATTTAATTAATTATAACTTTACTTATAAAGATTATTATATTTTAAGACTTTATTAAGGAGCTAGAAGTTAAGTATAACTTATAAAAGATTATAAATAACTATTATTATTCTAATATTAATAACTACGTAAGATAGTTAAATAATTAATAGTTATAAATAAATATCCTATTAACTTAAGATAAATATAAGAGGCTAGCCTATTTTTATAATAATTATTATTAGTAGGCCTATTAAGGCTTTTAAGATAGGTATTAAGATAGCTATTTATTAAATTATAATAATAATTACTATTAAGGAGGATATTAATATATAAGATATTAACTATATAATTTATTATAAGATAGAACTATTAATTAAGTATAAATTATTATATCTTAACTAGCGCTTAATAAATAACTAATTATAACTACCTTAATAGTTAAGGTAAATAGTTATCCCTCTTCTACTTAAGAGGCCTAAGGGCTATTAGAGTAAGGGGGATATAATATTAATTATAGTAGTTATAATAACTTCTAAAGTAGCTATAATAACTTCTAAATTAGCTATAATTCCTATTATAAAAGGGGTAGAAATTAATATTAATATATCTTATAACCTATTAAGTAAGGCTATAATTATAGATATTAAAATTATAATTAATTACCTATATTATAGGTAGTTATATATTATATTAGATATAATAGATATATAAAGATAGTTAAGTAGATAGGTAACTTCTTTCCTAAGGTAAAAAATAATCTTAAGGGGTTTAAATATATTATTTATTTAAATAAATATAATTTCTAATTTTAAGTAATTATAGATTTAATAGATACTCCTACCTACTAGGAGGAAATATCCTTACTAAGCTAGGATAATAATAAGGTATATAATTCTATAATTAATATTTATTACTTTTATATTAATATATCTTATATTAATTCCTACTTTATTAAGATACCTTTATTAAGGTTTAAAACTTATTATTATTATAAGAATAATTTCTTATTAAGAAACCTATTATATATATATCTAATACTATATTAAAGTAATAAGAGGGATAAAAGAGTTATATTTAATAATATAAATTTTAAATAGGAAGATTTACTTAAGTTAATTTTAATTTTAAATATTATATTATTACTTTTATATTTAAATATTATATTATATCCTAATATTAGTCTATTATTTTAATTATAATATTTAATTATAATTTATATTAGATTTTAAGTTATAAGTAAGGCGGAAGTAATCTACTTTAATATAAAATATATAATAATACTTATCAATTATAAGTTTTTAACTTAGATTTTACTTATAATAATTATTAAGAAAATTAATATCCTTATAAATATATAAGATATAAGTTTAGCTAGGTATTTTATAAATAAGTATATAATAATTAATATATATATTCTAAGTTAAAAGGATAATTAAAAGGCTCTAATATACTTTTATTAAAAAGTATATTTAATAAATAATCTTAAGGTAAAAATATTTATAAGAATTAATATTATAGGTCTTAAAAGAATAACCTTAGACTTAAATAATTAAAAATTAACTATTAAAAGTTATAATAGGCTTATTATATTAATTTAAATTTTAATAAAAGATAATATTATTATTTATTATATAATATATAATAAAAGGTATATAGTTATCTTAATAAATTTAATAGTAAGGATTTTAATATAATTAAGGACTTCTACTCCTTTACCTAATAAAGATTACCTTTTTAAGTCCTACTTATTAAGAGTATATACTTATATTATTAATACTTCTTTACCTTTCATTTATATTAAAAATAATATTAAGGTTAATAAGATTATATCTATATAATCTTACCTTAATATAATTATAAAATATAATATTAACTTTTATTATATTACCTACTTAAATAATTATATTCATACCGCGTTAAAGATTAATATTAAGGTTAATACCTTATTATTAAGTAAAGAAATTAAAAATTAAAATAATATCTCTTTATTTAAAAATAATAAGGAGTTAAGTAGATTAAAAGCCTTAATAAATAAATTTTAAAATATTTAAAAGAATAATAATAATATTCTTAATATCCCTAAAAAGGATTAAATAATTATACTTATAAATATTAATTAGAATTCCTTAATAACTTTAAAATTAAATTAAAGGATATATCTTATAAGTATTATAAATTAAAAGGTAATTAATAAGGAATTTAATAAGCTTTATAAATAAGGTTATATAAGATAGATAAAAGGGCTTATACCTTTTACCTTCCTAATATTTATTATATAGAAAATAGTCTTAAATAGTCTAGCCTCTCTACTTATAAAAAAGGTAAAGATAATAATTAATATTTAAGGTCTTAATAAGATTATTACTACTAACTCTTACCTATTATAATTATAAATTAAAATTATAAATACCTTATAAGGAATAAATAATATAAGTCTTATAAATAGCCTTACCTTCTTTTTCTAATTTCTTATAAAACCTAAGGATTAATATAAGTTTATATTAATTTTATATTATAATTTAAAGTACTTAAAGATAATAATAATAAGATTTAAGAATTTACCTCCTTTTATTTAAAGGATTATAAATAGAGTATTATATCCCTTATAAAAGTTTATTTATACTTATATAAATAATCTTATTACTTTCTTATAAACTTTTAATAAGTATTTAAGCTATTTTAAATAACTTTTCTAACTATTATTTAAGTTAAATATAATAACTAATATAAAGAAATATTATAATTACTAATTATAAGAGGTATATAGTAATATAATATTAGTCTTATTCTTAGTAAGACTAATTCTTAAAGAATCTAGGAGGTCTCCTATAAGGGGTCTCTATAAAATCCTAAGTAAAAGATATATAAGCCCTATATATTATTTCCTTATATAGCCTTACTATATAAGTAAGATATATATTAAGAGTATATCATAAGCTAGCCCTAATAATTACCTCCTCTCTTAAGGAGATTTATCCTTAAGCTTCCTAAGGTAAAGCGTAGTTATAAGATTATAAGAAACCTTTAATTATAGATTTCTAGGATATATATATTATTATTATTAAGGTTACGCTTATTATAATAATATTTATATAAATATAATCTTAGCGCTTAATATTATAATTATTAAAAAATTAAAAAATTTCTTTCCTTTTATAATTAATTATATTAACTTTCTTTTAGATACTCTACGCCCTCTTCTCTTATATATTATAAGTATATATATAATACTTAAAATATATTAATTATATAATATAATTCTTTAAAGCTTATTAATATCTTAGGTATTATTTATATTATAAGTTCTTTAACTCTTTATATAAGTATAATTAATATATTATAATTAAAGCTTAATTAAAAAGCTTATATTATATTAGCTCTTATAAGATAGAGCCTAACTTAAATACTTAATTAATAATAGATAATATTAGTTAGCTATCTAGCGCGCCCCCTATAAATCTTATTTATAATAATAGGATTACTCCTACTTCTTCCTTATCTTTTATTAGTCTTTTTAATTCTAGCCTTCTAATTATACCTAATAATTAGGTTACTCTTATTAAGGTAGATACTTACTTATTTATATTATATATAATTAATATAACTTTAGCGTATTAAGCTTATTCCTTCTTCTATAACTATCTACTTTTATAATATTCCTTACTTATCTATAAATATTTATAACTAGTACGTCTATTATATAGATAAACTTAAAGTAGTACTTAAATATAAGTTATTATATTTATACCGCGTATAATATATATATTAATAATATAAGTAATATTACCTTTATACTAGCCCTTAGGGGTAAGAAAGTAATATTAAAGTATTATAATTATTATTCTACTATTTAATATCCTTATAAGCTAGTAAGTTTTTATTAGTAGTTATAAATATTATTATTATTATAATATATATTAATTATTTAATTTAGATTCCTATTATTATTATCCCTATTTATAATAAGGTTATTAACCTTTATTAATCTATTAATAATACAAAAGATATATAAAATTTAAAGGAGGAAGGAGAACTTATAATAATAGGTATTATACTTATAAATATTATTATAATTATAAAGACTAAGCTTACCTCTTATACTTAGGTTATAAGGCGTTTAGGAAATATTAAGAAGCCTATTAATTTACTTAAGGTATAAACTATAATATTTTATTTCATAAAATAAATTAATAAATCCCTCTAAGATATTTATAATCTTAAATATATTAAGGTAAATCCTCTTATATTTATATTATATTTATTAAGGGTTATAATTATTATTATTAAGTTATTTTTTAAGCTAGCCTTAATCCTTTAAATTTAAAGCCTAAGGATAAGTCTATTAATAATAATAAATAAACTCCTTATATATTATAATTATATTACTTATATTTATATAAGTAATTAAGTAAGTATTAATAGCTTAATATTTAATTCCTTTTATATACTTTTTTTAATAGCTGTCTTTTTCTCTTTCTATATTATCTTCTATTTATTAGCGCTTTTAAAGCGTTTTACCTACTTTTAATAAATAAAATAAGAGGGATTAATATACTTTATATTAATCTTTAAATAATTAAATAAATATTATTATTTATTATCTTATACTTCTTATATAATAATATTATAACTTTTATTTATAATAATAGTACTTCCTTTTCTTATTAAAAATTTCTTATATCTTTAATATATCCTTCAAATATTCTTTTACAACTTATTAATTATAAGTAAAAGGATATCTTTTCTATTTAATAAAGTATTAAAGTTCCCTCTTTTTTATCTTTTTATTTAAGATTTTTTTAACTCTTATTATTCCTTATTATTAATAAGTTTTAAAGGTAGTAATTTAAGTATAAAGGTATTATCTTACTTATAAGTATAAGGTTCTAAGAGTAAGATATAAAAGATAAGGTATATTAAATACTTTACTAATAATAATAGGTAATACGCCTATTTATTAATAGGTTTAAGGATATAAAAAGGTTTAATAAACTTATAAAATAACTTTTTATTAAGCTATATTTACTTTAAGTTCTTTATATTTAACATAATTAAATCTCT
>JAABUL010001897.1_pt1 | contig 37144 bp, 29 predicted proteins | sample 5559151 | NCBI WGS metagenome assembly JAABUL01 (sample SAMN10711876, study PRJNA513368) | rock metagenome | isolation source: Antarctica rocks | place: Antarctica: Victoria Land, Pudding Butte sud | reverse complement strand
CCCACGCCGTACCCCGACGTCAACGCGGTGTTGCGCGATTTTCTGGCGCGCATACAAGCTATCTTGGGAGGTCACTTCCTGGGGATGTACCTCGACGGATCGCTCGCCCTCGGCGACTTCGACCCGCACAGCAGCGACATCGACTTCGTGGTCGTGACCGACGCCGCGCTTTCAGACAGCCTCTTCGTGGCCCTCCGCGACATGCACGCGCGCTTCGACGCCAGTGGTTCGCCATGGGCAACGGAAGTGGAGGCTATATACATCTCGCGGGACGCCCCTACACCCCTATCCGCACGCCATATTTTAATCGGGCAGGGCTGTATCGCAATGTACCTCTCCACCCATACAAGCGCTTGCAGACCTCAGTCAGGGCGCCGGCCCGTCAATCCTAGCAGTTTCGCTTGCACATCGCCGCCTTCCAGAACCGCGACGGCCGGACCGAACACGCCGATAGCGCGCCACTCCTCCGCGTGCGGGCTTATCTCCTCCCACAGGCCCTGCGCGAGATCGGGCGGGAGCGTGCTGTCGACGCCGATGACCTGCGCGATATCGTGGGCGCGCAAGCCACGGAACCCGTTGATTTGCCAGAAATACTCGCGGGCGGTGAAATCACCGAACGAACAGTGGACAACGCGGTCAAGATCATTCAGCTGCCGCGCGGCCGTACACGCCAGGTCGACGATCGCGGCAAAGCGCCCCTTCGGATCATCGTTCAGGAGGTCGCCGTCGAACTTTGCCTTCCCGGCATCATCCATGGTCTTGCCGGCCAGCATATCCGGGACCCAGGCGTCGTCATAGGCATGATAGTTGACGATGTCGCGCAACGTCACCGTGCTCTGGTCCCGCCGCGCGAAGCTTGGCGGCATCTCCATATCCCATTGGTCGGCACGGATCTGATCAATGACGTTCTTCAAGGCATGCTCGGCCAGCGTAAAAACCTCTTGTTCGTTCACGATTTCCCCTCTCTATGACACCCTACTCACACAGGCATGGCAGCCACGACACACGATAAAGGCCGCCTGTGCGTCAGCCCCAAGAGCGATGGCGCGCCACCATGACAACGCTATAGTAGAACAAAAGTACCAGCAAAGTCAAGCCGCCCGCCACCGCGAAAAGGTAGCGCGCATCCTTAACAGTGGGTGGGCGCATCCTGTCACAACAGTCAAGCCGCCGGCCCGACGTTGCGCGCGAGGGCCGCGATGGCGATGGCGAGCAGCACAATGAGGCCCAGGGCGTCGCGCAGCGAGAGCGCCTGCGCCACGGCCCCAATAATGGGCGGCCCGAGCAGGAAGCCGGTGTAACCCATCGTGGCCACAGCGGCCAGCGCCGCCGCGGGCGACACGCCCGGCGTGCGGCCAGCCCTGCTGTAGACGAGCGGCGCGACGAGCGATAGCCCCGCGCCGACAAGGGCAAAACCAGCGACGGCCGGGACGGATCGCCCGACCACGAGCGCGACGCCAAGGCCGGCGGCGGCGAGCAGCCCACCCACACGTACCAGCACGACGGGACCGAAGCGGTGGGTCAACCTGTCCCCGCTCAGGCGGCCAACCGTCATAGCGAGCGAGAATCCGGCGTACCCGGCGGCGGCGAACGCGGCGCTCGTCGCAAGCGAGCTGTGCAGGTAGACCGCGCTCCAGTCGGCCATGGCGCCCTCGCCCAACGCCGAGCAGAACGCTACGACGCCGAGGCCGAGCAGCGCGCGCGTAGGGCGCGCGAACGCGGGCACCCCGCTGTCCGCGTCCGCCGCGACAGGTAATAGCCAGCGCGCGGCCACCAGCGCGGCGATGACTAGCACGACCGCCGCGCCAAGCAGATGCGGGAACGGCGCGATCCCCGCCCCCGCCGCGGCCCCGCCGACGAGTGCGCCGGCGAACCCGCCGACGCTCCACAATCCGTGGAACGAGGACATGATGGGGCGGCCATAGCGCGCCTCAACGGCCACGCCCTGCGCGTTCATCGCCACGTCCATGGCTCCGTTTCCCGCGCCCAGCGCTATCAGCGCGACCATGAGGAGCGGCAGGCTCGGCGCCAATCCCGGCAAGGGCACGGCCGCGCAGTAGACCAGCGCCGCGCCCGTGGTGACGCGGCGGCTGCCATAGTGGGCGATCAACAGGCCGGTGACCGGGAACGCGGCCAGGGCGCCGATGGCCATGCCCAAGAGGGCAATGCCCAGCGCGCCCGCGCTCAACCCCAGGCGCTGTTGCACGGCCGGGATGCGCGCCACCCAGTTCGCCAGGAGCGCCCCATTCACTAAAAACATCGCCGCGACGGCCCAGCGCGCCGCGTGTACCCTCGGCGCCACCGTGACCCTGTCGTCAATCGCCGCCCTCAACGCCATCCTCTACTCCTCTACTCCAGATATACCCTACGGCCTGACCTTAAAAGGTCATGGAAGCGGACGGACCTTAAAAGGTCTGTCTGGGCGCGACACGCATCGAGCCCCACGCGGCGTGCCCGGCTGGCGCTGGCGTGACCTTTCAAGGTCCGATCCCTGCCATGACCTTTTAAGGTCAGGCCCACGGCGACCCAACAAGAGCGCGCCGAGCGCCGCCACACCCGCCGCGCAGAGCAGCAGCGGGACGACGCCGTAGGCCACGCGTATGCCCACATGGTCGGCCAGGCCGCCGAGCGAGAGCGGCGCCACGAAGATAGCCAGCCCCGCGCCCAACGAGATGCGCGCGCTCGTCGTATCGGAAGACTCGGGCGCGATGCCCAGCCCCGTGGCGAGCGCCAGTGGAAACAGGTTGGCGATGCCCAGTCCCGTCACCGCCAGGCCGATGATAGTGAGTGGGCCATGCGGCGCCAGCCAAAAGACGAGGAAGCCGGCCAGCGCGACGCCAGTGGCCGCGACCAGCAGCATGGCGCTTGGGACCGTGCGCGTGAGCCTGCTGCCGAGCACGCGCGCAAGGACCGTACCGAACAGATAGAGGCCCATGACCGTAGCCGCTACGCCGGTGTCGAGCGCGATCACATGGTGCAGATAGTCCGTGCCCCAAAAGGTCAAGCTCCACTCGGCCGCCACACTGAACACGACGACAACCCAATAGAGCCAGAACAGCAGCGGCAGACGCGCGGCTGGCCTATGCCCCTGTGTCGCGCCGGCCGCGCGCGGGGGCAAGGGCGCGCGCCGATAGCGCGCCGCGATCAGCACGAACAACGCGATCGGGATCAGCAGCGCCGCGCGCCAGCCCAGGCCCACGCCCTGGCACAGGCCGACCAGCAACGCCGCGAGGCCGCTGGCCAGACTGGCCCCGATGTTCGCCTCGGTGAGGGCGCGCGTGCGATAGCGGCCGTGCTGGTCGGAGAGGACGGCCTGGATAGTGACGACCAGCAGCGTGCCGAACAGGCCCATCACCCCGGCCCCAGCGACCGTGAGCGCCAGCCGTCCCCCGACCACCACCAGCACGGCCCCGAGGGCCATCCCGACGGCGCCGCCCCAGAACACCACGGGGCGTCCCAGCCACGCCATGACCCTGGCGCCGGTCAGCCCCGCTACGATCATGCCCGCCGCGAAGGCGCTGAAGTGCAGCCCACCGGCCGCATAGCTGAGGCGCAGGTCGTGGCGCAGGAACGGCATTACCGGGCCAAGTACCGCCTGTAGATAGCCGAAGTAGCCCAGCAACAAGTACGAAGCCCACGTCATATCGGTGCGCGCGAAATCATGGGCCACCGTGCCCGTCACCCTAGTCGGTTGCGACTGCATAGCTCTATAACAGGCGCCATTGGCCTGCGACTAAAGCCGCATGGCAAACGACGCGCACTGAAGTGCAGCATATATGGCGCCCAGGAGCGACTTTAGTCGCCGTAGTTTGCCATGCGATTTTAATCGCAGGCTGCGTGTCACAAAAAACCGTCACACCCACGCCCTACCCTCTCTTGACGCCGTTGGCCGCACGCCATATCATGCATTAGAACGCAATAGTACGATGATAAACGCATAAACACGCAACGTCAAGGGCGAACATGCACACACAGATCGAGGAAAGGCCGGGGCTCCTGACCGAGGAGAGGCGGCGCTACATCCTGGACGCGCTGCAGCGCGAGGGCAAAGTGCGCTCGACGGAACTCAGCGCGCGCCTGGCCGTCTCCGAGGACACCATCAGGCGCGACCTGCGCGACCTCGCCGACGCCGGCCTGTTGCAACGCGTCCACGGCGGCGCGCTCCCGCGCACACCCACCAGCGCCAACTTCGCCATGCGGCGGCACGAGGCCCCCGAGGCCAAAGAGGAGATCGCGCGCGCCGCCGCCGCGCTCATCCGGCCGGGTCAGGTCGTGATCCTGGACGCGGGGACGACCACGCTACAGGTCGCGCGGAGCCTACCGCGCGACCTGCGCGCCACGGTCATCACCAACAGCCCGCCCATCGCCGTCGCGCTGGCCGCGCATGAGCTGATCGACGTCCACCTGATCGGCGGACGCCTCTACCGCGACGGCCTGGCCACGGTGGGCGCGGCGGCGGTGGAGGCGTTGCGCGCGATCCACGCCGATATCTGCGTGCTCGGCGTGTGCAGCCTGCACCCCGAGGTGGGCGTCAGCGTGCTCGACCTGGAGGAGTCGTACGTCAAGCGCGCCATGATAGCGGGCGCCGCCGACGTGGTGGCCGTCGCCGCCGTCGAGAAGCTGGGGACCGCCGCGCCCTACCTAATCGGCCCGCTGACCGACCTGACCCACCTCGTCACCGCGCGCGCCGTACCCGTGTCCGCGCTCGCCCCCTACCGCGCGCTGGGATTGACCATCATACAGGGCTAGCCATGTAACCTGCGGCGCCGTGGCGTGTTACAATTTAAGCCATGCAACGAGGGAGCGACAAAGAGGCGCGAGGGGCGCCGCAGGGGCACGATCAACTCTTCAAGCAACTTCTACGCGCGTTCTTCGCCGAATTCCTGCGCTTGTTCGATCCCGACACGGCGGCGGCGCTCGACCTCGACACGCTCGACTTCCGCGATACCGAGGCGTTCACCGACATCCCGCAGGGTGAGCGCCGGACGGCCGATCTGGTGGTTCAGGTCCGGACACGCACGGGCGCGCCACGCTTGGTGCTGATCCACGTCGAGATCCAGCGCGAGCGCAAGGCGCGCTTCCCCTGGCGGATGTGGCAGTACTATGCGCTGCTGCGCCAGCGCGAGGACCTACCCGTCATCCCCATCGCGCTGGTGCTCTACCGGGGACGCGAAGGTATCGCGTTGGAGGAGTATACCGAGGCGGTGTTCGGGCGTACTTACCTCGCCTTCCGCTACCTGCAAATCAGCTTGCCCCGGCTGAACGCCGTCGAGTACGCGCGGACGGGTGGCGTATTGGGCGCCGCGCTCGCCGTTATGATGCGCCTGCCACCCAAGCGCGAGGCGCGGATTGACGTGCATCTGGCCGGCCTGCGACGCGTGCGCGAGGCCCTGGAAGCGGGGCAGGTAGACGAGGCGCGCGCCTTCCTGCTGGTCAACCTCATTGCCACCTATCTGCCGTTGAGCAGCGACGAGCGTAGCGCGTTACAAGTACAATTAGAGCAACAGGGGGATACGACATTGGAAGCGACGGAATTGACATGGGCGGAGCAAATGATCTTGCAAGGGCGTGAGCAGGGGCGTGAGGAAGGGCTGCGCGAGATGATCCTGCGTCTGGCCAGAGCGCGCTTTGGGGATGTCTCGCCGCCCCTAGAGCAGGCCGTCGGGGCGATGACGCGCGAGGACGAATTACTCGCCTTCTTCGACCGCACGCTTCGTGCCGGGAGTGAAGTCGAGTTGCTGTCAGCGCCCTGATAAAAGGCGCCACGGCGAGAAGGGCAAAACAGGTAGCCGATGGCCATCAAGAAATCCGAGCTTTACGGCTCGCTCTGGAAGAGCTGCGACGAGTTGCGCGGCGGCATGGACGCCTCGCAATACAAGGACTATGTGCTGGTCTTGCTGTTCGTCAAGTACGTCTCCGACAAATACGCCGGCCAGAAGGACGCGCTGATCGACGTGCCCCCCGGCGGCGGCTTCAGCCACATGGTCGCGCTGCGGGGCGATAAGGAGATCGGCGACAAGATCAACAAGATCATCGCCCGCCTGGCCGCGGCCAATGGCCTCAAGGGCGTGATCGACGTGGCCGACTTCAACGACGACGACAAGCTTGGCAAGGGCAAGGAGATGGTGGACCGCCTCTCCAACCTGGTCGGCATCTTCAACACCCCCGCGCTGAACTTCCGCGCCAACCGCGCCGAGGGCGACGACCTGCTCGGCGACGCCTACGAATACCTGATGCGCCACTTCGCTACCGAGTCGGGCAAGAGCAAGGGACAGTTCTACACGCCGGCGGAAGTCTCGCGCATCATGGCCAAGGTGATCGGCATCGGCGGCGCCACCAGCGCCGACCAGACGGTCTATGACCCCACCTGCGGCTCCGGCTCGCTGCTGCTTAAAGCCCACGATGAGGCGGAAAGCCACACCGGGCTCGACATCACGATCTACGGGCAGGAAATGGACAACGCCACCGCCGCGCTGGCCCGCATGAATATGATCCTGCACGATCGCCCCACGGCGGACATCGCGCGGGACAACAGCCTCTCTACCCCGCGCTTCACGGGAGCCAACGGCGGCCTCAAGACCTTCGACTTCGCCGTGGCCAATCCGCCCTTCTCCACCAAAGCCTGGAGCAACGGCTTCAACCCCGCCGAAGACGAGTACCATCGCTTCGCCTACGGTATCCCGCCGGCCAAGAACGGCGACTACGCCTTCCTGCTGCACATCCTGGCCTCGCTCAAGAGCGGCGGCAAGGGCGCGGTGATCCTACCCCACGGCGTGCTGTTCCGGGGCGGCGCCGAGGGCGCCATCCGCAAGAACATCGTCTGCCGGGGCCTGATCAAGGGGATTATTGGCCTGCCGGCCAACCTGTTCTACGGCACGGGCATCCCCGCCTGCGTCATCGTGCTGGACAAAGAGCACGCCCACACGCGCAAGGGCGTCTTCATGGTCGACGCCTCACGGGGCTTCGTCAAGGACGGCGCCAAGAATCGCCTGCGCGCCCAGGACATCCACCGCATCGTGGATACCTTCACCCGGCAGGCCGAGATACAAGGGTACGCGCGCCTGGTCCCGCTGGCCGAGATCGAGGCCAACGACTTCAACCTGAACATCCCGCGCTACATCGGCGGCGGCGCGCGCGAGGACCTGCAGGACATCGAGGCCCACCTGAAGGGCGGCATCCCCGACCGCGACATCGACGACCTCGCCCGCTACTGGCAGGTCTTGCCCGGCCTGCGGTCCGCGCTGTTCGCCCCGACCGGCCGCGCCGGCTACAGCCAGCCGCTGGTGGCGGCGGCTGAGGTCAAGGCCGCCATCTTCGGCCACGCGGAGTTCGCCGCCTTCACCCGGACCGTAGGCGGCCTGTTCGCGGCGTGGCGGCGGGACAACGCCCCGCTGCTGCGCGGCGTCGCGCGCGGCGACCACCCCAAGCGGCTGATCGACACGCTGTCCGAGCGCCTGCTGGAGACCTTCCGCGCCGCGCCCTTGCTCGACGCCTACGACGTCTACCAGCGCCTGATGGACTACTGGGCCGAGGCCATGCAGGACGACGTGTACCAGATCGCGCAGGAAGGCTGGCAGGCCGTGCTCGACGGCAAGCCCAACGCCGACCTCATCCCGTCCGCGCTGCTCGTCGCCCGCTACTTTGCCGCCGAGGCTACGGCCCTCGCGGCGCTGGAGGCCGCGCGCGACGCCATCACCCGCCAGATGGAGGAGTTGGCCGAGGAGCACGGCGGCGAAGATGGGTTGCTGGCCGACGCCCGAACCGACAAAGGCAAGCTGACCGCCAAGAGCGTCAAGGACCGGCTCAGGGACATCATGGCTAGCGCGGACGCCCAGGACGAGCGCGCGGTGCTGTGCGACTACCTCGCCCTGATCGACCAGGAAGCCGCCTGCAACAAACAGGTGAAAGACGCCCAGAAGGCGCTGGAGGCCAAGGTCGCCGCGCGGTACGCCAGGCTCAGCGAAGCCGAGGTCAAGATGCTGGTCGTGGACGACAAATGGCTGGCGCGGCTCGCCGCCGACGTGCAGGGCGAGTTGGACCGCGTCTCGCAGGCGCTCACCGGCCGCATCAAGACCCTGGCCGAACGCTACGCCACCCCGCTGCCCGCGCTCACCGACGACGTAGCCGCCCTGACCGCCCGCGTCGACACGCACCTGGCGAAAATGGGTTTCGCATGGACCTAACACCGCTTGGCCCCGATAACGTGGCGGTCGCGGAGCCTGCGACTGAAGTCGCATGGCAAACTGCGGACACTGAAGTGTCGCCCCGCATAGCACCAAGAGACTCCTGCCAACGCGTATTAAAGCCAGGCTACAAGCAGACTGAGGTGGGGGTAATTCCGGAGGACTGGGAGGTAAAGACCCTCGGTGAAATTGGTGAATGCTTGATAGGGTTGACCTACAATCCGAGCAACATCAAAGAGCATGGCTTACTTGTTTTGCGCTCGTCAAACATATCTGATGGACGCCTTGTGTTTGAAGACAACGTTTATGTCGACGTTGACGTACCGAGAAAAATCAGGGCTCAAAAGGGTGATATTCTCATCTGTGTAAGGAATGGTAGTAGAGACCTGATCGGCAAGTGCGCTCTTATTGACGAGCAAGTAGCCGGTGAAACTTTCGGCGCTTTCATGTCGGTATTTCGAACATCCCATTCAGATTATGTGTTTTATCAATTCCAATCGGAGCTTGTGAAGCGCCAAATTCACGAGAATATTGGCGCGACGATCAATCAGATCACTAATAAGAACCTGAATTCATTCAGGATTCCTAGTCCCCCTCTCCCCGAACAACGCGCCATCGCCGCCGCGCTCTCGGACGTGGACGCCCTGCTCGCCAAGCTCGACGCGCTCATCGCCAAGAAGCGCGACCTCAAGCAGGCCGCCATGCAGCAGCTCCTCACCGGCAAGCAACGCCTGCCGGGGTTTAGCGGGGAATGGGAGGTGAAGCGGCTAGGAGATGTCTTGAAGGTGCGGCATGGTAAGAGTCAGCAGGGCGTAGTTTCAACCGATGGAGAATATCCCATACTCGCAACTGGCGGGGAAATTGGGCGCACCAATGAGTATCTCTATAACAAGCCGTCCGTCCTCATTGGGAGAAAGGGAACAATCGACTTCCCACAATACGTGGAATCGCCTTTTTGGACAATTGACACTTTGTTCTTCACCGAAATCTTTAATACGGCGGCCCCGAAGTTTATCTTCTACCAGTTCAACATGATCAATTGGCGTGGATATAACGAGGCTTCTGGCGTGCCGAGCCTGAACGCATCAACAATTGAGAATATCGAAATCTCATGCCCACGACTGGAAGAACAAGCCGCAATCGCCGTCGTCCTCTCCGACATGGACGCCGATCTCGCCACCCTGGAAGCCCGGCGCGACAAGACGCGCGCGCTCAAGCAGGGCATGATGCAGGAGCTGCTAACCGGACGAATCAGGCTGCTGTGAGCAATATCTGGCGCAGGGGGAATAGGCGTGATGGTATACTGGAGGTAAGGCGCGCCTGCGGTTCGGCAAGGCCATGTCGCGGTGGGCGCGTTGTCGGCTCTTGTCCTTACCAAGGGTCGAAGAAGCCAAGGGCGTGGGGGTGCTGACACACTCCCACGCCCCGTGGCCTAACCCTCGGACGTTACCGCCCGTGCGTCAGGCCAACGGCGGCCCCGCAAACCGCGATGAGACCCGCGACAGGCAGGGACCCTGCCGCCGTGAGCGCCATCGCCGTCAGCACGACCCCGAACCCCACCAGTGCAAGCACCGGGAGGCCGGCTACCGTCGGCTTTGCCATGTCTCAGCCCTCCTTACAGGCTGAACGGCCGTGGGACGACACCCGCCCCACGCTCCCACTATACAAGGCGGCCCACACCCAGGGGGCGTATCGGCCCCTACACCGCAGCGGGTCGGCCACATGTTAATCAGACAGGACTATATTGCCATACGCCCCTACGGACGCGACAATGGCATGATCTTGGGTCCGGCGTTTCCGCAACAACGGGTGTCGGCGCGAGTATACAATGCAGAAGGATAACAAGCGCGGGAAGGACATTCGGGCATGAGCACCGTCGGGCAAAGGGAACGGGCGACCCAGGACCGCGTGGTCGCGCTGTTCCGCGATACGCTGGGCTACCGCTACCTGGGCAACTGGTTTTATCGCGAGGGTAACGCCAACATCGAGCCGGAGTTGTTGCGCGACTGGTTGCGCGCGCAGGGGCACGGCGAGGCGTTGATCGGCCGCGCGCTGTTCGCGCTGGACAAGGCCGCCAACGACGGGAGCAAGAGTCTCTACGACCGCAATCGCGCCGTCTATGAGTTGCTGCGCTACGGTGTCAAGGTTAAGGCCGATGCCGGCGAGAACACCCAGACCGTCTGGCTGATCGACTGGAAGAATCCCAAGCGCAACGACTTCGCCATCGCTGAGGAGGTGACGGTCAGGGGCGCCGACGCCAAGGCCAACACCAAGCGCCCCGACATCGTGCTCTACGTGAACGGCGTCGCGCTGGGCGTGCTCGAACTCAAGCGCTCTACCGTGTCGGTGTCCGAGGGCATTCGCCAGAACCTGGACAACCAGAAAAGGGAGTTCATCCGGCCGTTTTTCTCGACCATGCAACTCGTGATGGCCGGCAACGACACCGAGGGGCTGCGCTACGGGACCATCGAGACGCCGCAGAAGTATTACCTCTCCTGGAAGGAAGAGGATGTCGCCCCCTCTCCCACACCCAGGGCCTCTTCTCTCGCCCCCCCCGCCCCCTCCGGGGGAGCCTGGGGAGATGCCTCCCCCAGACCCCCGCCATACAGACGCGCGTGGGGATCGACGGGTACGGCCATAGCCAACCATTCACAGACCCTACTCCCGCGCCAGGGACAGGCGCTGGCGGTGAGGGCGACTCCCCCTCTCCCGCGCCAGGGACAGGCGCTGGCGGTGAGGGCGGCAGCTCCCCCTCTCCCGTGCGCGGGAGAGGGGGTTGGGGGGTGAGGGCCGCGCTCGACCGCCACCTGAGCCAGTTGTGCGGCAAAGCGCGCCTGCTGGAGATGATCCACGACTTCGTAGTGTTCGACGCCGGCGCCAAGAAGCTCTGCCGCCACAACCAGTACTTCGGCGTGCGCGCGGCGCAAGAGTTCATCCGCCGCCGCGAGGGCGGCATCATCTGGCACTCCCAGGGCTCCGGCAAGAGCCTGACCATGGTCTGGCTGGCCAAGTGGATACGCGAGAACCGTCCCGACGCGCGGGTACTGATCGTCACCGACCGCACCGAACTGGACGAGCAGATCGAGAAGGTGTTCAAGGGCGTCGACGAAGACATCTACCGCACCAAGAGTGGCGCCGACCTGATCGCGACGCTCAACGCCGCCACGCCCTGGCTGCTGTGCTCGCTGATCCATAAGTTTGGCCGCGCTGGGAACGGGGGCAGTGGCGACGACGCGGGCGACGTGGCCGCTTACATCGCGGAGGTGAAGCGGGCGCTGCCGCCCGGCTTCGCGGCCAGGGGCGACCTGTATGTGTTCGTGGACGAGTGCCACCGCACGCAGTCGGGCGACCTGCACCGGGCGCTGACCGCTATCCTGCCCAACGCGCTGTTTGTTGGCTTCACCGGCACGCCGCTGTTGAAGGCGGATAAGCAGAAGAGCGTCGAGGTCTTTGGCCGCTACATCCACACCTACAAGTTCGACGAGGCGGTCAAGGACGGCGTGGTGCTGGACCTGCGCTACGAGGCGCGCGACATCGACCAGCGCGTCACCTCCCAGCGCAGGATCGACGAGTGGTTCGAGGCCAAAACCATGGGCTTAACCGACCTGGCCCGCGCCCAACTCAAACAGCGCTGGGGCACGTTGCGCACGGTGCTCTCCAGCCAGGATCGGCTCGCGCAAATCGTCGCCGACATCCTCTTCGATATGTCCACGCGCCCGCGTCTGGCCGACGGGCGCGGCAACGCCATGCTGATCTCGGGCAGCATCTACCAGGCCTGCAAGTTCTACGAGTTGTTTGCCAAGACGGAGTTGGCGGGCAAGTGCGCCATCGTGACCAGCTACAAGCCCGCGCCAACCGACATCAAGGGCGAGAGTACCGGCGAGGGCCTGACCGAGCGGCTGCGCCAGTACAACATCTACCGCACGATGCTGGCCGATTGGTTCCATGAGGAGCCCGAAAAGGCCGTCAACAGAGCGGAGGAGTTCGAGCAGGCGGTCAAGAAAAAATTCATTGACGAGCCGGGTCAGATGAAGCTCCTGATCGTGGTGGACAAGCTCCTGACTGGCTTCGACGCGCCGGCGGCCACCTACCTGTACATCGACAAACAGATGCGCGACCACGGCCTGTTCCAGGCCATCTGCCGCGTCAACCGACTCGATGGCGACGACAAGGAGTACGGCTACGTCATCGACTACAAAGACCTGTTCAAGAGCCTGGAAGGCGCCGTGCAGGACTACACCTCCGGCGCGCTGGACGGCTATGACCACGACGATGTGGCCGGGCTGCTGGGAGACCGCCTCGTCAAGGCGCGGGAACACCTGGAGGAGACCCGCGAGGCCGTCAAGGCGCTGTGCGAGTCGGTGGAGACGCCGCGGGATACGGCGGCCTACCTGCGCTATTTCTGCGCCGCGGCGTCCGGCGACGCCGCGCAACTCAAGGCCAACGAGCCCCGGCGCCTGGCGCTCTACCGGCTCACGGCCGCGCTGCTGCGCGCCTACGCCGCCCTGGCCCCCGAACTCGTTGAGGCAGGCTACAGCACGGCGCACATCGCCCTGTTGAGGGCCGAGACGGAGCACTACAGCAAAGCGCGCGACGAGGTGAAGCTGTCCAGCGGCGACTACATCGACCTCAAAATGTACGAGCCGGCCATGCGCCACCTCATCGACACCTACATCCGCTCCGACGAGAGCGCCAAGCTCTCCGCCTTCGACGACGTGTCGCTGATCGAACTCATCGTCGAGCGCGGCGCCGGCGCGGTGGACCGCCTGCCCGCGGGCATCCGGGGCAGCGAGAAGGCGGTGGCCGAGACCATCGAGAACAACGTGCGCCGGTTGATCGTCGACGAGTCGCCCGTCAACCCCAAGTACTACGACAAAATGTCGGAACTGCTGGACGCCCTGATCGAGCAGCGACGCAAAGGCGTCGTGGAGTACGAGCAGTACCTGACCGCGATCGCCGACCTGACCAAGCGGGCGACGACTCCGGGCGGCGGGTCGGGCTACCCCGCCGCGCTGGATACGCCGGCCAAGCGGGCGCTCTACGACAACCTGGGGCGCGATGAGGCGCGCGCCGTGGCGGTGGATCGGGCCGTGCGGGCGAGCCGTCAGGATGGTTGGCGCGACAACCCGCTGAAGGTGCGGAAAGTGAAAATAGCCATCAAAGCCGCGCTCGACGCGCCACCACCGGGGACAGCCCCTCGGCAGACAAAGGAGTCCGCCGTGACGTACGCAACCGGGGCCGAGGAGGACATCGACACCATCGCCGAACGTATGCTCGACCTGGTGAAAAACCAGCATGAGTACTGAGACGAACCGGATCACTGTGGGCGGCCTCACCGTCGAGGTAGCGCGCAAGGACATCAAGAACCTGCACCTGGGGGTCTATCCGCCGCACGGCCGGGTGCGCGTGGCGGCGCCACTGGCGGTGAGCGACGACGCGGTGCGGCTGGCCGTCATCGGTAAGTTGGGCTGGATCAAACGCCGGCAAGCGGCGTTTGCGGCCCAACCGCGCCAATCACGGCGCGAGATGGTCAGCGGTGAGAGCCACTACGTCCTGGGCCGGCGCTATCGCCTGCGGGTACATGAGCACAATGGCCCCGCCACGGTGGCCCTGCGCGGCAAAGCGTCGCTTGACCTCTTCGTGCGGCCGGGGACAACCCGCGAACAGCGCGAACTGGTGTTGCGGCGCTGGTATCGTGGGCAGCTTAAGGCGCTGCTTCCGCCGCTACTTGAGCAGTGGCAACAGGTCCTGGATGTACAGGTGGCCGCTTGGGGCGTCAAGCGGATGAAGACCAAGTGGGGCAGCTGCAACGTCGCGGCGCGGCGAGTCTGGTTCAACCTGGAACTGGCGAAAAAGCCCGAACGGTGCCTGGAGTACATCGTCGCGCATGAGCTGGCGCACCTACGCGAGCGACGCCACGACGAGCGGTTTATCGCGCTGATGGACCAGCGCCTGCCGAACTGGCGAGAACTGCGAGACGAGCTGAACCACTTGCCGCTCGGCCATGAAGACTGGAGCACATGCGATCGGAATGTTTTCGCGGCGATACAAAAACAGAGCCTGATTGTGCAGCGATAAGGCAATAAGCAATAACTGGTGTGTTCCCGTTGAGCGCCCCATTCAAGTAAAATATATGTAGATGGTTCGAGCTTGGGCGGAGGGATTAGTTGTGAACAACGCACGACGCACGACGACCACACGCGTGTCCGACGCGGACATGGTGGCGACACCGGGCGGGCAGCCTACCCGATCGCGCAACGCTGGAAGCGGCATTTGCCGGCGCCGTCGGCTCAACGCGCATCGAAGGCCGTGAGCCCAGTCCTTTCACGCATGCGCAAATCGAGCGCGTGATCGCGAGTGAGATGACCTTCGACGAAGCCGTCGCGGCGCTCACGAAGCGCTACCACCAGTAACACCACATCGTCCATATACAACCGAAACACCCAAACGTGACAAAGAACCGGCATCACGCCCGCCGTGACGCCGGTTCTTTGTGTCCGTGATCGCCTTTAACGCTGCGCACCAAGCACTCGCATACTGGTGGCGGGAAGGAATCGACCATGTACGATAACGACGACACGGACCCGTACACGGACCCCGCGACCGGAGTCTTGAGAAACAAGCTCGACATTGCCGATGCCGGGGAATTAGCCGTGGTCGAGGACCACGTTGTAACGATCCGCCTAGAGGAACTATATCTACAGCCCCTGGCCGGTCGCTTCGATCTGTCGCAGCGTGAGTTCCTGCGCCAACTTGGTGTCAAAGTAGGTTACGAGATCCGCTGGCAAGAGGTGTCGGCTGCGGAGATGACGGCCGCCTCCATTAAAGGCATGAATGGCGACCTATCGGGGTTCGAGGACATATTCCGCAGCATTGCACGGACGCTTCGCTCTTAACCACCACCGCGAGGGCTCGTGAATTGTCCTGGGAGGGCGAGCGTCTCGCCGCCCGAACGGCGGGGACAGGCGGCAGCGTAGCGAGTGCCCGCGCTCCCGGTAGTAGCCGCCAACTTTTCACAGACCCTGTCAACTATGCCACCGAGAGCGGCATGCGCATAATGCGACAGGGCCGGCCGCTACGAGAGTAGCGGCCGGCCCTGTTGTGTGTCACAGGATTGGGTGTGTGTCAGTTGAGGACAAGGAGCGTCCCCCTCTCCCGCGCCAGGGAGAGGGGGCAGGGGGTGAGGGCCGCGTTGGCGAGCTAGGCGGCGACGGCGAACGGGGCGACGGGGAGGACGCGGATCGCGCCGTCCTCCATCACCAGCCGCGCCGTGGCCCCGGACGAGACTTCGCCGGCTAGGATGGCGTCGGCCAGCGCGTCATCGACATGGCTCTGGATGGCCCGGCGCAACGGCCGCGCCCCGTACTCCTCGTCGTAGCCCTCCGTGATCAGGAAGGCCTTGGCCTCGTCCGTCACATCGAGCGCGATGCCCTGCTCGGCTAGCCGCCCCTGCACGTTGGCGAGCAGCAGGTCGACGATGCGGCGCAGGTCCTCACGCGTCAGCGAGTGGAACACCACCACCTGGTCGATGCGGTTGAGGAACTCGGGGCGGAAGGCCCGCTTGAGCCCTTCCAGCGCCTTGCTCTTGCGCGCGTCGTCGGCCCTTGACTCGGCGTCCTCATGGCCGCGCGTGGTGGCGAAGCCGAGCTTGCCGACCTTACGCAGGTCGTCCGAGGCCACGTTGCTGGTCATGATGACCACGGTGTTCTTGAAGTCCACCACGCGGCCCTGACCATCGGTCAAGCGGCCGTCGTCCATGATCTGCAAGAGGGCGTTGAACACCTCCGGGTGCGCCTTCTCGATCTCGTCGAAAAGCACCACGCTGTAGGGCCGGCGGCGTACCTGCTCGGTGAGCTGGCCGCCCTCGTCGTGCCCCACGTAGCCGGGAGGGCTACCGAACAGGCGCGACACGGTGTGCGGCTCCATGTATTCGCTCATATCGAGCCGGATCACGGCGTCTTCGCCGCCGAACAACTCGGCCGCGAGCGCCTTGGCCGTCTCCGTCTTGCCCACACCCGTCGGGCCGAGGAACAGGAACGAACCGATGGGGCGCTTGGGGTCCTTGAGCCCGGCGCGTGAGCGGCGGATGGCCTTGGATACGGCCGCGAGGGCCTCGTCCTGGCCGATCACGCGGCCACGCAGGTCTGCTTCCAGGTTACGCAGGTTGGCGCGCTCGCTCTCGAGCATCTGGCCGACCGGCACACGCGTGATACCTTCGACGACCGTGGCGATAAGCTCCGGCGTCACCTCCAGCGGCGCCGCGTCGCCGGCCTCAGCCCGCGCGTGGTCCAGCTTCTGCTGCGCCACGATCTCCTGCTGGCGCAGCTTGGCCGCGCGCTCGTAGTCCTCGGCCTGAGCAGCGGACTCCTTTTGAGCCTGGAGGTCAGCTAGTTGGGCCTCCAGATCGGCCACCGCCTGCGGACCCTCGCCCTTCTCGCTGGCCTCCAGCCGCAGCGTAGACGCCGCTTCGTCGAGCAGGTCGATGGCTTTGTCGGGCAGGAAACGATCGGCGATGTAGCGGTCGGACAGGCTCGCCGCAGCCTCGATCGCCGCGTCGGAGATGCGCACGCCATGGTGCTTCTCATAGTGCGGCTTGATGGCCTGAAGCATCGGGATGGCCTCCTCGACGCTGGGCTCACCGACGAGCACGGGCTGGAAGCGGCGCTCCAGCGCGGCGTCCTTCTCGATGTGCTTGCGATACTCGTCGAGCGTGGTAGCGCCGACCAGACGCAGGTCACCACGGGCCAGCGCCGGCTTGAGCATATCGCTCGCGCCCACCGCGCCTTCGGCCGCGCCCGCCCCGACGACGGTGTGCAACTCGTCCACGAACAGGATAATATTCTTGTCGGCCGTAGCCTCGGCGATGACGCCCTTGACGCGCTCCTCGAACTGGCCGCGGAACATCGCCCCGGCCACCATCCCGCCCAGGTTGAGGGAGATGATGCGCTTGCCGCGCAGGAAGCCGGGGGCCGTACCGTCGGCGATACGCCGGGCGATGCCTTCCACGATGGCCGTCTTGCCCACGCCGGGCTCGCCGACGAGGACGGGATTATTCTTCTGGCGACGGCCCAGCACGGTGATCACGCGGCGGATCTCCCGCTCACGTCCCGCCGCCGGGTCCAGCCGCCCCTCGGCGGCGTCATTGGTCAGGTCGCGCCCGAACTGGTCAAGCGTAGGGGTCTTGCTCGGGGGGGCTTGCCGCTCCGCCGTCGCCGTACCCGCCTGGCCCTGGCCCGCGCCGCGGCCAAAGATGTTGCCGAGGGCAGCGCCGCCCTGACCACCCTGGCTGGACGCGACGGGACCCATGGCGCCCTCCATGATCTCGCGGGCGCAGGTCTCACAGAACAGGTGCGACTCGCGCTGCCCGTTCACGATGCCGTCCAGACGCACTTGCGCATCCTTGATCTGGCACTTCTCACATTTTGGCATGACTTGTAGTCCTCTTGGATAGGTATTCAGCGGCCGGATGCCTGGGGAGCGGCGCCGCTGTCGCTGTCGCGTTCGCGCGGGAGTGAGGGGACATCCATCTATATCCAACGCGTACATCCACAGTATAGCACGATATCCGCGCTATATCAAGGATAGTTTATAGCTTTCGGCTCAACCTTTCTACAGTATACACGGATATAGAAGGGGGGGCTAGCGGCCTTAGGCTGAAGGGACGCCCTACGGTTGTGAGATGAGACCTGGTCGTCATGAATGAGCCTGTGACAACCAATATCGCATCTATCCTTACGAATTTTTGCTATGTAAGACGCGCTATCTTCGCTACGTCTTTAGTAATGACACAGCCCGTACCTGCAAGTATAGATGGGAGCGGAAAGACGCTCTAGCGCGAGGATAGACCATGGGTAAATATGCGCAAACCGTGGCGGTGGCGTGCGCGAACTGTCACGACGACTTCACTCTAACCGCACGGGGATATGACAGGCGTGTCGAGCGCTACGGCGAGCGGATACTGTGTCAGCGCTGCCTGGGCGACGTCTGGCTCCGCACACGGGGCAAGCACACCGGCCACTATCTGCTGGAATCGGAAACCACGGTGGCGGAGTCGTGAGTCGTGAGTCGCGAGTCGTGAGTCGTGAGTCGTGAGTCGTGAGTCGTGAGTAAGCCGTCTCACAACCACATCCGCTTGTGGTGGGTTGACGCTTCGTCATGGGATCTATATGCGCTGGATGCGCTGGAACGTATCGTGCTACCCCTACACGCGGACAGCGAACGACAACACACCATCGACGTCCGACGTCCGACGTCCGACGTCCGACGGAGATAACATATGGCGCATGACCGGCCGCTGTTGATCGACGTGCCAGAGCGGTTGATAGGCGCACGGGTGGTTGTGCGCGCCTACACGGACGCCGACGCCCAGGCCGTGTACGACGCGGTACGGGAGTCGGTCGCGCACATTCGCCCGTGGCTGCCCTGGTACGACACGCACGAAACCCTCGACGACACGCGCGATTTCATTCGTGGAGCAGCCGCTCGATGGGCGGCGCGCGAGGGCTTCGACATGGGGGTCTTCGCGTGCGACGACGGCCGATTCCTGGGAGGCGTTGGCTTGATCGTGCGCGATTGGCGTGTCCCCTACTTCGAGATTGGCTACTGGCTGCGGGAGTCGGCCGAGGGGTACGGCTACATGAGTGCGGCGGTGCGCCTACTCACGACATACGCCTTCGAGGGATTGGAGGCGCGACGCGTCGAGATCCGCTGCGACGCGCGCAACACGCGCAGTGCGCACGTCGCGGAGCGACAGGGCTACGCGCTGGAAGGTAAGCTGCGCCACGACAGGCGCGACCCCGCCGGTGAGTTGCGCGACTCGCTCGTCTACGCCATGATCCCCGCCGACTATGAGCGGGCGCACGAGGCGTGGCATCGGTCATAATCCGTGAGGACCGCAGGCTACGTACCCCCTGGGACCGCCGGCCCACCGCGACAGTCGAGCGCATCGTCGACCGTACGCATTACACACGAACGTGGGGCCGTCAGGACGCAGGCGGTCCCAGTGGGTACGCCATCGCTACACCGTCGCCGTCTTCGGCCTCAACTGTGGGCAGCGCTATGCTTGCACCGATTCGCCGGTCGCACGGTCGACCAGAGCGCACAGTGTAGTAGGATCGGCGTCGGGCGCGGCGTCCTCATACGAGAACGCTACGTTCTCGCGGTCGAATTTCTTGAAAAACGTTTCCCACGTCGTTTCGGAGACATCTTTCTTGACCCACCCAGGGAAGTCAATGTAGAGGGCGCCGGCCTCGTCGCCGGAGAGCGTGTTGAGCACGAACGAGGGAATGCCGCCGTGGGACTCGACCCATTGCCTGATCGTATCGTGGTCCATCGTCGTCTGCCGTTCCGCCATCGCGATTATCCTCCCTACGTCTGATACGAGTGATACACGTCGCACGCACTCCTACTACAGGCCGCGACGACGTTGTGTGCGGTTATAGCGTACTGCACGGACTGTACCAAAGGTTGCCCATCCTGGGAATGCATAGCGGTCTCCTTCAAATCCCCTACGCCCTTATAACCAGCGGCGCACGGTGGCCTGGTAACGCCCATAGTCAGGGCCAAAGGTCCGGTCGAGGTACTGCTCCTCGCGCGCGATGACGCCGCGCTGCATGACGCCCAGGACGGCTGGTAAAAAGAACATGGGCCAGCGCGTGTTGACGAGACTGGCCACACCCACGTAGATCAGCGCAAAGGACGTATAGCTGGGATTGCGCGAGAGGCGGAATGGACCGGTCGTGACCACCTGGCGCACCGGTTTTCGAGGGTCGATCGGGGTGTGGGCCTGCCTCACGGCGCCAATGAACCACGCGTTCAACGCGATGCCGCCGATCAGGAGGGGCCACCCGAGCGGACAGGCGAGGCGGCGCGGCAGCAGAGGGCGCGGACGAACCTTGTGTAGGAGCAGGCCAAGCAGAAGTGGCCCCCCATAAATCGCCGGAGGAGGGGCAATGACCCCTGCATTATCTAGCATAGTCTCACTCATCTCATGCCTCCTTTGCCCTGTCGCCTCCGCGACATAAAGATCGTCATCTTGGACGAACCGTCCATAGCGCCCTCATTTTACGCCCATTGGATCGTGACAGCGAGGAGCAATGCGCGTCGATTATCGTCATGTGGTTGCCCGCCCGATCACTGCTTGCTGAACCGCCGCGTCGGAGCCAGCGCCGCCTTCCTGCACTGGTTCCATGTACATCCGCACCCACGCAATCCGATCGTGCCGCACGCCCTGGATCGTGACGCCACGCAGGAACTGGCGCGCGCCATCAGGGCGCGTACCCTGCCATTCCCATTCAGCCCAAACCCTTTCTTCCTCCGCGACGCATCCCAGCAGCACGGCTTTGATGTCGGGCACGGCGCCAAAGATTTGCGTCCAGTTCTTACGCATCTGGTCATGACCAACGAAGGTCCGATCGGGGTGCGCCGGAAACTCGCTCCGGTAGTCGGGCTCGAAGCATGCGGTAAGGGCGTCGAGATCCTGCCGATTGATCGCGTCGTTTAACCGCTTGATGACGGACAGCGCGCTGGGTTGGGTTTGTGTATCCATCGGTGTTTACCTCTTGATATGTTGATGGTGGTTAGGACACGGGTACCGCGGGGATGGTCAGCGTGGAATCATCCCAACGGCTCCATACTTCGGTACTCGTCGTGACCAGCGGTGTACGCTCACCCGTCATCGTCGACGAACTGGTTGTGTCAACCTCGACGGGCAGCGTGGTCACGCGATCGATCCACACCGTCCCGTGCCCCGTCGTGTGTAAGGTGGTCATAGTGGTGGTGAAGCGGTAGCCTTCGCTGAGGTGTCCCCGCACCATCTTGGTCCCAGCCGACCCGACGTTCTGAATGTATGCGCCGGCAGCCTTCATCGCTTTCGCGGGGTCCATCCCGTCGCGGTACATCGCGACATACTCCGCGGGTATGGCGCAGTTCCAGGCGCGTTGTCCCGGCTGCCGCTCGCAAGCGTGCGTACCGGTATAGACTATCTCGGCCATCCCCCGAGCCGTCCGACTCGAGATGTAGAGGCGGAACGTCGCGCCATGGCGGAGCAGCGTCTCCTCCATATGCATGTGCCCCAGGTCAGCCTGAGCCGCGTTAGCGCCCGTACTATGCGAGTCGATGATGACCTTAAAGCTATGCGTGGCGATAGCCTGGCTCAGTTGCCGCAGCACGTCAGGCCCAGCTGCGTGGGCCAGCGCCATGGGCGCGAGCGCCGCGCCGCCAAGCAGGGTCAGCGCAACGGTCAGGACGAGCGGTCGAAATGTGGTGTGGTTCACGGTCGTGTCCCTTCTCTATCTGTCTATCTATTGTGCTCCGTCGCCCGCCTGACAGACCAGGCGGGCGAGGCGGGGCGTCGCAACTCAAACGCAGCCGGCGAAAAGGCCGCAGGCTACCGTCGCAGGGTGGGGTTCGCCACGATGATGCCGTCGCCCGAGGCGTCGGTGAGCGACACCGATGTCACTCCTCCGAGCGGGATAGTAATCGTCGTCGCGGGCTGGCCGTACGCCTTGGTGATGTCTCTGACCGTCTTGCCGTCAACGGCAACGACCAACTCGCGCGTCGAGTCGGCGGCGACATCGTCGGGGACGCCTACCATAAACGAGAACGACGTATAGCCAGGGAACTTGTGCGCGAAAAGCACGATCTTCGAGCTGTAGAAGTTAAGCTCGATCGCGCGAGTGTAGCTATTACCGCCGACCGAGCCATGGGGCGCGTTCGCCGCGTTGGAGACGCCGCCGAAGTCGGCGAGCGTGAGAGCGCGTGGGCCGGACGCGTGGGTGGGCTGTGCGCTCGCAAGCAGGGTCGTCCCGGCCAGGGCGAGCGCGGCGATGATACGTAGCGGGGTCATTGGCTTCATGGTCATTTCCTTTTTTACTGTGTTTTACTGTACTGCCCGTCATATCAGGCGAGCGAGTGTGGACTATGCGGACTATTCAGCCGCGAACGATGCAGGCTATGCGGACGATCAGGTGAGGCGTACCTGTGTCCCGGCTCAATCAGGAGGGTCGGGGCCAGACGGCGCCTCGGTGTCGAGCAGGGCGCGTAGGTGGGTGAGCAGCGCGTCAAGGTTGGCAAACTGTAGGCGCTCCCCGTCCTGCAGCCCTTCCAGCCGCGCCGACCATTGCCGGCCGTTGGTCCGGCTGCTGCGCCAGACCCGCAGCAAGAAGGACTGATAGTGCGCCACATTAGACCTGACGCCCTGCGACGGGTCCGGCGGCGTAGCGTTCCGCCATGACGCCGATGACGGGCAGCTTCGGGCTCTTGCCCTGATAGGCCATGACCATGAGCGCGATCCAGAGCACCAGACCGCCCAGGCCTAGCACGACGCTCAGGAGCAACCCGAAGAGCACGGCCAGTAAGCCGAGCAAGGGAATCTGGCCCAGGATGATCGACACGATATCGAAGGCGATCCAGAACGCGATCCACGCCCCCGAGAGCAGGATGGACTGGAAGGCGTGGAAGCGCACAAAACGGTCGTTCTTGTCCAGCAGCACGAAGATCACCCCTGTGATCGGTCCGAGAAAATAGCTCAGCGCGCCGGCGACGTTCGGCGTCAGCCCCGTGCCGACCGCCGCTCCCGCGCCACCTATTTGGGTGGCGCTCGGCGCCCCCGCGCTACCCGCTGAGGCGGGAGCGCCGTCCGGTTGTGGTGAGCCGGCCTGTACGTTCGGCTCCACGACATAGGGCCGGGTGCTATCCTGTTGCATCTGATGACCTCTCTTTCGTTCTTTCTAATTCCGTTGGCGCCGGCACATTTATTGGCCGATCACCACCTCATTGGCCTCTCAATAAATCCTTGAGCACCGCGCCGGTGATCCCCCCCGACGCGCCGGCCGCGACCTCTTGCTGGGAGAGGTAGGGTTGGAGCGCATGCGCCAGGTTGGGCAGCGGCAAGGACTGCAGCCAGACCCGCCCTGGCCCCGTCAGCGCGGCGAGAAAGAGGCCGTCACCGCCAAAGAGCGCGTTCCTGATCCCCGGAATGGTCGTGATGTCGAAGCTCACCCGTTCCTCCAGCATGCCGACATGGCCTGGATGGACGCGGATGGTCTCGCCGGGCTGGAGGTCGTAGGTGACCACTTCGCCCCCCAACTCCACCCACGCCTGCGCCGTCCCCGCCAACTTCTGCAGCACGAAGCCTGCGCCCCCGAAGATGCCCGCGCCCAACGAGCGCTGGAACCCCATCGACAGCTCAATCGCGGGCGTGGCGCACACGAAGCCATGGCGGTGGACCAGGTAGGTCTGCCCCGGCGTCACGGCTACGGGCAGGATCTGGCCGGGCATCTTGGTGGCGAAGGCCACGGCGCCCTCACGTCCCGCCGCGGTGTACTCGGTCATGAACAGGGTCCCGCCGCCCACGGCGCGCTTGAAGAGGCCCAACACGCCCTGGCCGCCGCCCTTCTGCGTGGAGGTGTGCAGGCCGATGGAACTGGTCATCCAGGAGAGTTCGCCCGCTTCGGCGACGATGCTTTGTCCCGGCTGTAAGGTGATCTCCAGTACCGGCAGCGTCGTCCCGATGAGACGGTGCGCGACAGGGGTCGCGTTACCGCCGGCGTGCCCGACCCGCGTCCCACAATTGCCACAGAATGTTGTCCCCGTTGGTAGTTGGCGTCCACAGTTTGAGCAGGTCATCGCGGGCTCCCTTCCTATCCTTCCCATCTACCACCACTCTAGCCCACGCCTCTTTCTTTCTACATATCGCCCCTACAGCGCTTCCAGAAGCCTGCGCGTCCCTAACCGGGCGCATGTGACGGCGGCCCTTTTGCAACATGGCATTGTTCTTTTGCAACAGGCACAGCGCCGTTGTGATAGGCTAATGGAAACTGGCGCGCACCGCCGAGGAGGCGTCTGTGCCGACCGAACCGCCGCCCATTGACGCCCACATCACCTATAGCCAGCAATATCGACGTTGTGGCAAGCCTGACTGCCCCCGCTGCGCGGCTGGCGGCGCCGGCCACGGACCGTATTGGTTCGCCTACTGGCGCGAGGGCGGACGTCTGCGCTCGCGCTACCTCGGTAAGCAGGCGCCCGTGGGCGCGTCCCTGGGGTCAGGGCAGGAGGAGGAACCGCAGCCCCCCCCACTCCCGTTACCGGCGCCCCCTGGGACCGCCGGCGTCGGTCCGCTGACCGTCCTGCCGGCAACGGGAGGCCGGCAAGATGCCGGCGGTCCCAGGGGGTACGCCTCGCTGCAAAGCATCCTCTCTGAGAAACCGCCAGACGCACAGTCCGCGCTACGCGTGCGGACACTGGGCGGCTTTATGGTGTGGCGGGGCGATCACCTGATCCCGACATCGCGCTGGACCCGGCGCGCCGCGACGGCCCTCTTCACAAGCTTGTTGAGCGCGCCGGGCTATCGGCTACACCGCGAACAGGTGAGCGATTGGCTCTGGCCCGATGCGGAGCCGGCGGCGGCCACGCGGAACCTGCACGCCACCCTACATCTGTTGCGCGGCGTGCTTGATGAACCGGGCACGACCGCTAGCGTGTTGCGCCTGGTCGGCGAAATGGTCGTGCTGGAGCCCGCGGGCGGCCCCTCGCCGGTGCCGGATTGGCTGGACGCGGCGGCTTTCGCACGGGCGGCGCGCGCGGCCCTCGCCGGCGCCAACCGTGTGGACTGCCAGGCCGCGCTGGCGCTCTACGGCGGCGACTATCTGCCCGACGAACCCTACGCTGAATGGGTGATCACGCGGCGCGAGGAGTTGCGCGCACAATACCAGGCGCTGCTATCGCGCCTTGCTCGGTTGAGTAGCGCCGTGGATGACCTCGATGAAGCGGAGCGTTGCCTGCGGGCGATGCTGGCCGTCGACGCCTGCCACGAGGAAACGGCGGCGGAATTGATGGGCTTGCTGTCCGCCCAGGGCCGGCGGACAGCGGCGCTGCGCGTGTATCAGGCGCTGGCCACGGCGCTGGAAGCGGACCTCGATGTGGCGCCGAACGGCGCGATTGAGGCGCTGCGCGCGCGGCTACTGGCGCAGGAGGCGGCCCCACGCGCGGCCGACCGGCATCCGCGCATGCCGCCGCCGACGACCACACCCACCAATCTACCGGCGCCGCTCACCGGCTTCGTGGGACGAGCCTGGGAACGGCATGAGGTCGCGGACATACTGGCCGCCACACGGCTGCTCACGCTGACGGGGCCGGGCGGGTGCGGCAAGACGCGCCTGGCGCTGGAGGTGGCCGGCGCGTTGGTCGAGACCTACCCCGATGGCGTGTGGCACGTCGAATTGGCCATGATTAGAGACGCGGCGCTCCTGGCGGGAGTCGTCGCGGGCGCGCTGGGGGTCGTGGAGCAGGCAAATCGTCTCCAACGCGACACGCTACGCGACTTCCTGCGGCCGCGCGCGGCGCTGCTGCTGCTGGATAACTGCGAACACCTGATCGACGGGTGCGCCGCGCTGGCTACGGACTTGCTGTCCGCCTGTCCTGGCCTGCGCCTACTGACGACCAGTCGCGAAGCCCTGGGCGTCAGCGGGGAAACGATCTGGCGCGTACCGGGACTATCCGTACCGCCCGCTGACGCCCGTCCCGACCCCACGAGCCTGCCGCGATTCGAAGCTGTTCAGTTGTTGCAGGCGCGCGCACGGGCCAGCCGGGCGGACTTCGCCCTGACGACAGGCAACGCGCCCGCCGTGATGCAGATTTGCCAGCGGCTGGACGGCTTACCGCTGGCTATCGAGTTGGCGGCGGCGCGGTTGGCCACGCTCTCGGTCAACGATGTGGCGACACGGCTGGACGACTGCTTCGGTCTGCTCACGGGAGGGAACCGTACCGCGTTGCCCCGACAGCAGACGTTGCGCGCGACGATGGAGTGGAGCTACGGATTGTTGAGCGCGGAGGAGCAACGCCTGTTGCGCCGGCTGTCCATATTCGCCGGCGGATACGCGGGAGAGGCGGCGGCGGCTGTCTGCGGCGAGGAGGGAGCGCCGGGCGTAGCCGTGCTAGACCTGTTGGGCGGCCTGGTCGGCAAGTCACTGGTGGGACTGGAAGAATCGAATGGGGCGGGACGCTACCGGCTGCTCGAAACCGTGCGGCAGTACGGGTGGGAGCGGTTGGAGGAATCCGGAGAGGCCCAGGAGACGCGCCACAAGCACGCCGCCTACTACCTGGCCCTGGCCGAGGAGGCGGAGCCCGCATTGACCGGGCCGGACCAGGGGCGGTGGTTGCAGCGCCTGGACCGCGAGTATGACAACCTACGGGCGGCGCTGCGGCGATCCCGCGACAGCGGAGAGCACGAGATAGGGCTGCGTCTGGCCGCGGCGCTGTGGCGGTTCTGGTATGTGCGCGGCCGGCAGAGCGAAGGGCGCCGCTGGCTGGAGAACCTTCTGGCCGTGAATGGGGGCGGCGATAGCGCCCACGCGATCACCATCGCGCGCGCAAGGGCACTCTATGGGGCCAGCGTCCTCGCCGCCGAACAGGGCGACTACCAGCGCGCCGCGGCCCTGTCCCTGGAGAGCGTCACGTTGTTCGAGCGTTTCGACGACACGTTGGGCCGGGCCCGCGCCCTCAACCTACGCGCCACCGTGACGCGCTACCAGGGCGACCAAACGGGCGCCACGGCCCTGTACGAGGAGAGCGTGGCCCTCTTCCGCGCGCTCGGACACGGGCAGGCGACGGCCGTCGCGCTCAACAACCTGGGCGCCATGGCGGTCGACCAGGGCGACTACGCGCGCGCCGCGACACTCAACGAGGAAAGCCTGGCGATCAAACGCGCCCTGGGCGATACACGAGGCATTGCCCGTTCGCTCCTTAACCTCGGTGAAGTCGCGCGCTATCAGGGCGACCACGACCGCGCCGGGACGCTCTTCGAGGAAAGCTTGGCGCGCTCGCGAGAGTTGGAGGACGGACCCGGTATCGCCCTGGCCCTCAACAACATGGGCGATGTCGCGCGTGCCCAGGGCGACGACGCGCGGGCCACGGCACTGTATACAGAGAGCGTCCAGCTGTTCCGGGACGCGGGCGACCAGCACTTTATCGCGCTCACGCTCAGCAACCTGGGCCATGTGGCGCACGATCAAGGCGACGAGGACCAAGCGGGAGCGCTGTACCGGGAGAGCCTCACGCTCTATCGCGGCGTGGGTGAGAAGTTGGGTGTGGCGAGCTGCCTGGAAGGGGTGGCCCTGGTGGACCGCACGCATGAGCGCTTCGAGCACGCCGCGCTGCTCTACGGAGCGGCCACCAGCTTGCGCACGGCCATCGGCGCGCCCCTACCGTCGGTCGACCGTACCGCGCACGACCACACCGTCACGGCCCTACGAGAAGCGCTGGGGGAAGACGCGTTCGCGGCGGCGTGGGCGGCGGGGCAGGCGCTGTCGCTGGAGCAAGCCATCGCCGCGGCCCTCACCTACGTCGCCCCGAAGCGTGTCACGGCGCCGTAAAGGGCGTTCCATGCGGCAAAATCGCCGTGCCGCGCCCGTCCTGCAACAGCGGCGCGAGCGAGGAACCCGGCGCCGCGCGCAACAGGCGCTCGACGCGCGTGGCATAGTCATTCCCGATCGCGCCGGCTTCGCTCCCACTCAGGTACGCGTACAACTGGACGCCGTTGACCCAGTTGGCGATGGTGAGGCGCAGGTCCGCTAGCAGCGCCGCGGGCGTCACATGCCGCGCCGTGGCGATCTGATCGAGCGTCATCGTCTTGTGCAAACGTTGGATCGCGGGCAAACTCAAACCAAGCGTGTACGTCACGGCCTGCGTCAGGGCCGCGGGCATGTAACTCAGGTACTGTGCCTTGGTCGGTAGAGCGGGGCAGGCGCGCGTCTTGAGGACGAGCGGCGCGGCCGGGCGCTGGGCAAAATCGAACAGGTCGAGCGTATCGCGCGCCGTGCGGTCGTGGTCGGTGAGCGGAGCCAGCTTGTCGATCTCCTCGAACGTCTTTAAGACCGAAGAGAACGAATAGGTGGTGTGGCCGATATAGCCCTTTCTGGCGTAGGGCGAGATGAGCAGGAAGGGCACGCGCGGCCCCAAGCCGAGCGCATCTACCGTGGGCGGGGCGACGTGGTCGTAGAAACCGCCGAAGTCGTCCCACACGAGGTAGACGGCGGTGCTTGCCCAGTCGGACCCTTGCATGAGCGCGTTCATCTTGGTGACGAACCAGTTCTCGGCGTCGCAGACGCCGAAGGGCGGGTGATTGCTGGCCTGATAAGTAGGGGTGATCCAGCTGAAGGCGGGCAAGCGCCCCGCCTTCGCATCCGCCTGGAAGCTTGCCTGGTCGAAGACGCGCTCACGCCATAGCGCGGTATTGCGGATGGCGGGAAAAGCGTCGAGGGTCGAGAAGAGATAACCCAGGTGACCTCGAACATCTGAGTAGTAGCGCCAGGAGACGCGGGCCTTCTCCATGGTCTGGGCGAGCGACGGGAAGCTAACGCATGGGCTCGTGCCCGTGAGCTTACGCGGGTCCGATCCCGTCTGGCGCAACGCGTAGGCGCCTGCCCCGCTGTCGCAGCCCCAGCCATTATGCCAGTTCTGCACGTTCGAGACGATGCCGCCCGACTGCGCGGCGACGCTGAAGAGGTGGTTGGGGAAGGTGGCGCTGGCCACGGAGGAGAACATGTGGTCGCCCAGCGCGAAGTGCTGGGCATAGCTCCAGAAATTGGGTATGTCAGACTGGTCATATTGCTGGTAGACCATAGCCTCGCCGTTGAGGTCGCCGCTGCCTACCTTGCTGAAGCCGTCCATCTTACCGCCGTCGATCGCGGCCAGCGTATCGGATCGCTCATGCCCCGCGTCGTGCCAGTTGAAGGGCGGCGCGTGTAGCAGCGGGATGTGGCCGCCACCGGCGACGAGGGCCGAGGTCGCGCCGTCGGCGCCGGGGTAACGCCCGAACACGCTGTCGAAGGAGTGGTTCTCGAGCAGTACGAAAACGACATGCTTGATCTTGGCGCGCGCCGCCGTGATCGACGGGGACGCAGGGGACGTTGTTGGGATCGCCGGGGACGACGCAAGCCTACCTGAGTCGCCTCCGCCGTGTGGGGCGGGCAAGACGTACGCCAGCCCGGCGAGTAAGAGCGCGATGAGCGCCAGCGCCCCCGCCATCAGACGCATATCCAGACCCCTTACACCGCGTTTACCGCTACGCACTCCGCCAGCCTCCATCCTCTATACCCTCCATAGGCATCTCCTTCACCCTTCACACAACTAGTCGGCCCCCCTGGGACCACTCCCCAAAGGGGCCCCAGGGGCGTGCGGTATAACCAAAATGCGCGGCGCTACGGGAACGCCGTGCCGTGGGGCAGGACCAACGCGTCCCGTTGGTCGGCGGCAAGCGGCGGCGTGAGCGGCGCGCCGGCGGGCGCGTGCAGCAAGCGCGCGAAGACCTGTTTATAGGACACGCGGAGAGCGGCGTCTTGCTTTCTCGTCACGTCATTCAACAACTCGCCGCTATTGGCGTACGCGATAACGACATCATTCAGCGCCTTGCTCAACGCGGCCAACGATACCCGCCGCGCCGTGGCGATCCGGGCGATGGTCTCTGTCTTGTGCAGGCGCTGGATCACGGGCAGACTCAAACCGAGTGTGTGCGTCATGGCCTGGGTCAGTGCGGCGGGCAAGTAGCTCTGGAACCGCGCCTTGGTCGGCAGAGCGGGGCAGGCGCGCGTCTTGAAGGCGAGAGGCGCGGCCGGGCGCTGGGCAAAATCGAACAGGTCGAGCGTGTCGCGCGCCGTGCGGTCGGCTTGTGCGAGGGGCGGCAAACCGTTGAGGTCTTCGACGGTCTTGAGGACCGAGGCAAAGGAGTAGGTCTGGCGCCCGATGTAGCCTCGTTTGGCGTAGGACGAGATGAGCAGGAAGGGCACGCGCGGCCCCAAGCCGAGCGCATCTACCGTGGGCGGGGCGACGTGGTCGTAGAAACCGCCGAAGTCGTCCCACACGAGGTAGACGGCGGTGCTTGCCCAATCGGGACCCTGCATGAGCGCGTTCATCTTGGTGACGAACCAGTTCTCGGCGTCGCAGATACCGAAGGGCGGATGGTTGCTGGCCTGATAGGTGGGGGTGAGCCAACTGAAGGCGGGCAGTCGCCCCGCCTTAGCGTCAGCCTGGAAGCTGGCTTGGTCAAAGACGCGCTCGTGCCATAACGCGGTATTGCGGATGGCGGGGAAGCTGTCGAGGGTCGACCAAATGTAACCCAGGTGGCCCAGGACATCAGAGTAGTAGCGCCAGGAAACATGGGCCTTCTCCAGGGACTCGGCGAGCGACGGAAAACCAACGCAAGGGCTCGCGCCGGCCAATTTGCCGGACGACGTGAGCCGCAGCACGTAGGCGCCCGGCCCGCTGTCGCAGCCCCAGCCGTTATGCCAGTTTTGTACGTTGGTCACGATGCCGCCCGCTTGCGCGGCCACGGCGTACAGATGGTTCGGCAGCGTGCTGCCGGCGACCGAAGAGAACATGTGGTCGCCCAGCGCGAAGTGCTGGGCGTAGCTCCAGAAATTAGGTATGTCAGACTGATCATACTGCTGGTAGGCCATGCGGTCGCCATTGAAATCGGCCGCGAAAATCCGGCTGAAGCCATCCATCTTGCCCTTGTCGATCGCCGTGAAGGCGTCGGAGCGGTCATGGGCGATGTCGTGCCAGAAGAAGGGCGGCGCGTGCAATAGGGGAACGCGGCCGCCGCCGGCCACGGTGGCCGAGGTAGCGCCGTCGGCGCCGGGGTAGCGGCCGAAGACGCTATCGAAAGAATGGTTCTCGAGCATGACGAAGACGACGTGCTTGATCTTGGCCCGCGCCATCGCGAGGGGCGCCGGTACAGCGGGCTCGCGTGCGCTACGCGCCACTCCGAATGACGCCGGCAGCGCGTAGGCCAGGGCTCCAAGCCCAAGCGCGACGAGTAGTCCGACACGCGCTATCACGCGCGGAGCCACACGACGCATACCCGTACCACGTCTATCACCTGTCACAACTACTCTACCACTGCTTCTCTCACCCCCGGAACGCCCACACGCTGTCCCGATAGGCCGCGACTACCCCGGACTACCCCGGACTACCCTGTGCGCGCCACACCGTGATCGGTGTGGTCGATGTACAGCGCATGGTACCAGATACACCCTCTCACCTTCATTAAAAACCTCTCATATTGGCTCTGTATACTATGCCTTTACGGGCGTCCCATTGGATCACCGCTCGCGGCTGCGCGGCGCGGTACTCGATCATCGAAAGGGATAGGCAACGCATGAGCCGTCCGCGTTATGTCATACCGTTGTTGGGCGCCGCCCTGCTGTGCGGAGCCGTTGGGCTGGGGCTGGACGCGCCGCCCGCGACAAAGCCATCCGCCGCTATCGTGTCCTCGACGGCCTCGGCACCCCAGGGATTGAGCGCGATCAAGCACATTGTTTTCCTGGTGAAGGAGAATCGCTCGTTCGACAACCTTTTCGCGCACTATCCGGGCGCCGATGGCGCCACAAGCGGCCTCACCAAGGGCGGCCAGCGCGTGACGCTTGGACAGGGGCTCGACGTGACGCAGCCCGACATAGGGCACGATTACTACGCCGCGCAGGTGTCCATTGATGGCGGCAAGATGGATAACTTCGACGCGCTCAACGGCGCGTACATCAACGGCCAGCATCGCTCCTACACGGCGTTCACGCAAGCGCAGATCCCCAACTACTATACCTACGCGCGCCAGTTCGCCCTGAACGATCATTTCTTCTCGTCGGTCGCAAGCTCGAGCTTCTCGAACCACCTCTACACGATCGGCAACGACACCAACAACGTCGTCGGGACGCCATTTAACACGAGGATCAACGTGCTCAACGGATGGGGCTGCGATCAGCCCACGGGGACGGTCGTCGATCACATTGACGCCTACGGCAAGCACAGCCCGATCAAGCCCTGCTTCTCCTGGCCCACCATCGCCGACCGCCTGGACGCGGCTGGCCTGCCCTGGAAGTACTATGCGCCGCAGTCGGGACAGTTCGGCTACATCTGGTCGTCGTTCAACACCAGCGACAAAGTGCGCAACTCCTCGCTCTGGGCGCAGCACGTTGTCCCGACCTACAACTTCGTGAGCGCCGTGCAGAAAGGCTCGCTCCCGGCGGTCAGTTGGGTCATCAACGATACCTTCCATAGTGATCACCCGCTCGGCGGCAGCCTCTGCGCCGGCGAGAACGCGACGGTGCGCGAGATCAACGCCGTGATGCGTAGTCCTCTCTGGAGCAGTACCGCTATCGTGCTGGCATGGGACGACTTCGGCGGCTTCTACGACCACGTCGCGCCGCCCAAAAAGGACGCGGTGGGCTGGGGGCCGCGTGTGCCAGCCATTGTTATCTCACCCTACACTAAGGCCGGAATGATCGACCACACCCCCGCCGACTTCACGGCGATGCTGCGCCTCGTCGAGAAGCACTTCAACCTCAAGCCGTTGGGCGCGCGTGACGCCAGCGGCGCGAACTTCCTTGAAACGTTCGACTTCTCCCAGAAGCCGCGCCAGCCCGTGATCCTGAAGACGCGCGCGTGTGGGGCTGAACCAAACTGGCACTCGGAGACGCTGCCGCCGCCCGTGAAAGGCGCTCCGAAGCCGCGGACAGCCGTTGTCGTCAAAGCGGCGTCCAACGCGCTACAGGTGCGCGTTGGCGCGGGCAAGACCAGCACGATACAACTCGGCAGCGGGACGCTACTGGCACACGGGTTCCGCGAGGAGGGGCCGACGGTGTTCGGGCAAGGCGCCTACCCCAGCGATTTCACGGCGGGCGATCATCTGTTCATCACCCCGTCGGCGGGAGCCGGCCTGCCGACGAGCGTCTACGACGTGGACACCATCGACGGCGTCCTGCTTGGGACGGTGAAGAGCGTGGACGCGCAGCGCAACAGGTTCACCTTCCAGTCACGGCAGGGGGGACCGCCGCTGGCCGTGTCCGTGCCCAGCAACACCCCAGTCCTCATCGGCGGCCGGATGAGCGCTCTGACTAGCCTCAAGCCCGGCAGCGCCGAGGTGACGGGCGTCATCGACGCGCGCGCCCACACTGTCAACGCGCGGTATTCGGTGATACAGGACTGACGGCTCCTTTTTTCGGGTGCGCCCATGTCGCCCCCTGACAACATGGGCGCACCCGAGGGAAGATTGGATCGTCGCTGCAGGCGCGCTCGTCGTGGCCGCGCGTCTACGCCTTGCGAAGGTGTGTCAACGGTTGGTATCGCACGATGTCCAAATATGCATCGGGACGCAAGTTAGCCGTGAACACGATAAGATTGTCTCCCAAGCGTGTCGCTGATGGTACGAGCATCGCCTCGGTGCCACGCTCAACCACGGCCCGCCCCAGCGCGTGGCCCGCGTCGTAGTTCCGATCGTCGAGCAGCGCGTCTTCGGGAATACCCAGGACAGCGATATCACGGCAGTCGAGGACGGAGGAGAGATTGACCGCGATCTCGGTGCGGCGCATGCCCTTGACCGCGTCGATCAGGTCAGGGTCGATATAGCGCCATGCCTCCGCCAACGCGACATCGGCGCCGTCGAGGTATACAGGGCCGGCCACTGCTCGTCCGGTGGGAAAGCGTCGGCTCCCTGGTTATAGCGGCCCGACACGATGAGAGAACCGGCGGGGTCCGTGGCGACGTACTTGTGACGGTGGATGCGCCACACCGACCCGCGCCACGCCAGACATGGCAACGGTGCCACGGCTTCCCGCACCGTAGCGGCATCCCATGAGCCGGGGACACCCATTGCCTCTCCCTACTGATACACTCCAGCGTCAATGACCTCCAAGGCGCCATCTACCCGATCATGACGACCAACGCGCAAGGCATCCGCCGGCGTGAGGCCGCGCAAATAGCGGTTTGGACGATGCAGCCATTCCCGTGTCACATCCCCTGTTGTAAACGTGTCGTTGAGCCGATCCCGCAACGTCAGTAGGACGGCCAGGCGTGCGCGCGCCTCTCGTTGGGGAGTTGCCGCGCCCTTCCGCCATCGTTCGACTGTCCGCATGTTGACGTCGAAGGCGCGCGCCAGATCGTCCTCCGATAAGCCGAAGGCCTGCTCAAGTTCCGCGACGGCCCGCGCCGGAGCCTCCTCTGGCATATATATATCGACCTGCATCACTCGATACCTCCTACCACGAGTGTAGACACCTAGCGATATTTTGTCAACCAAACTCGCTTGTTTTGGGTGCGCCTTAAAATAGTGGGCCGTGGCGGGAGGGTGGCTGAGGGCGGCACAAAAGCGGTACCCTCACGAGGGGCACGGGCGCTAGAGACGCCCTGAGCGTGCCCGTGGGAGGGTACCGATGGACAGAGCAGACCTGTCCGCTGCCATCATACAGGAGATGGGGGCGGTGTTCATGGCGGCGCTGGCGGAGGCGTGGCCGGTCGTGCTGACGAGCGATCTGGCAGGGATGGAGCAGCGGTTGCGGCAGGTGGGGCGGGTGGTGTTCGGGCCGGTGGTGGAGCGGGTCGCGGCGGCGCGCGAGGCGACGGAGGAGCGGGGGGCGTGCCCGGCCTGTGGCGGATGCCTCCAAAGCGTGGATCAGGCGCGGCGACGCGTGGTACAGGGCTTGGTGGGGGACTATACGCTACACCGCGGCTACTATCAGTGCGGGACGTGCAAGCAAGGGCACGCGCCGTTGGACGCACGGCTCGGGCTGGGAACAGGGTCGCTCTCGCCCGGACTTTTGCGCGTGGTGTGTCGCGAGGGCATCGAGGGCGGCTTTGTGGACACGGGGGACCGCGTGGTGGAGTCGGTCGGCGTGACCATCGACGACGAGGTGCTGCGGCGCCTAACCGAAGGAATCGGGGCCGTCGCCGAGGCGCAGACGCAGGCGGCGATGGCGCGCGTGGCGCGGGGGCAGCCGGCGTGGACGGCTGACGATCCCGTGGAGGCGCCGGAGAGCGGCGTGTTGGCGGTGGAGGTAGACGGGGTGTTCGTGCACCGCGACGACGACTGGCACGAAATGAAGGTGGTCACCGTCGCGCCACTGGGGCCAGGAGTGGAGGTGGACGCCGACACGGGGCGGGAGCGCCTGGCCTGGGGCCGCGCTAGCTACGGAGCCGGCTTCGAGGAGGCGCAGGCCTTCTGGGGCCGCAGCCACGTCGAGGCCTGTCGGCGTGGCTTGGGCACGGCGGCGGTGCGCACCGTGGTGGCGCTCGGCGATGGGGCGGAGTGGATCTGGCGGCACGCCCGTGCCTTCTTGGTGTTACCCGGTGTCGAACTGGTGGAGATCATCGACCTCTACCATGCCTACGAGTACCTCTGGGCGGTGGGCAACGCCGTCTTCGGGGAGGGGACGGCAGCCGCCGCGGCCTGGGTCGAACCACTCAAGACGCGCCTCTATACGGAGGGCGCCGCCCCGCTGCACACGGCCCTGACCACGCTCGCCCGCACCGTGTGCGTGCCCACGGCCAACGTGGCGGCGGAGAGCGCGGCGGCCACGGCGGTGCGGCGGGCAATCGAGTATGTCACGACCAACGCCGCGCGCCTGGACTATCCGGCCTTCATGGCCCGGCGCTTCCCCATCGGCTCAGGGGCCGTGGAGAGCAGTTGCAAGAGCCTGGTCCAGGCGCGCACCAAGGGCGCCGGCATGCGCTGGAGCGCGGCGGGCGCCCAGCAGGTGGTCAGCTTGCGGGCGCTGCACCGCTCGGGGCGCGGGGACGCCTTCTGGCAGAGCCAACCCCAGCGCACCCGTCTGCTCTTGTTCCCGCGTGCGCGCCGTGCGCCGGCCACCCTCCTGATACCGGACGCGCCCTCGGCGCGCCCGGCACCCACACGGGCGGCACCGCCACCCGCACCGGCTGACGTGCCGCCGGCTGACGTGCCGCCGGCCCCGCGCCCACTGCGCCCGGCCGCCAATCATCCCTGGCGGCGCCAATCCCTCGGACGCGCGCGGTCGGCCTGAGCGAACCGTCCACTATTTTAAGGTGCACCCGCTTGTTTTGGTCGACAAAGTGAATGTTAGTCGCTAGATGTCGCAGCTGGTTACGACGCGCAGAAGCGCGTCACCACATCGTAGAGGCAGCGCGTGGCGAAGAGTAGGTCGTCGATGCTGGTGCGCTCGTCGTGGCCGTGCGCCAGGTTGCCTACACTTGTATCGTGGCGCGTGGGCATGAAGCCGTAGACCTTGATGCCGGGGAAGGCCCGCGCGTCCGTGCCGCCGGTGACGAGGTAGGGCAGCAGCGCCGCGCCGGGATCGGCGTCGCGCACCGTCGCGGCGATGGTGTCAAAGAAGGGCGACGCGGGATCGGCGGAGATGCCATGCTCGCCCTCCAGCAGCGTCACCTCGACCTCGTCGCCGACCGCGTGCTGAACCTGCCGCACCCACTCGTCAGGCTCCTGTCCAGGCAAGATACGCCCATCCACGTCAACCGAGACCTCGGACGGGATCACATTGATGCGGTGGCCTCCGCGCAGGATCGTGGGCACGGCGGTGTTGTGCGTCGCCGCGCGCAGGCTGGCGCGCTGGTCGTCGGGGAGCGGGAGGGCGGCCAGCGCGGGCCATGTCGGGTTGAGCAGCAGCGCATCGACCCAGGCGTCGTCCAACTCGTAGGCGGGGGCCAGCGCGCGCAGCATGCGCTCGACCGGCTCGGTGATGATGGTCGGCGGCGCGAACTCGTGCAGCCGTACCAGCGCCTTGCCCAGGCGGGACATCGCCGAGTCGTCGACCGGGACCGAGGCGTGGCCGGGCGCGGCCCTGGCGGTGATGCGCATGCGCGCCTTGCCCTTCTCACCCACTTCAACCGTATAGAAGTGGCGCCCATTGACGTCAACGAGGTCGCCGCCGCCCTCGTTGAGCCCATATTCGGCGTCGATGAGGTCGCGGCGATGCTCCCACAGCCAGCGCGCGCCGAGGTGGCTGCCGGCCTCCTCGTCAGCCGTCGCCGCCATGATCACATCGCGCCCCAGGGCAACGCCCTCACGCTTGAGCAGCAACATGACCATCAGGTTCGCCGCGACCTGGTTCTTCATATCGACGGCGCCGCGCCCCCACACATAGCCGTCCGCGACCTCGCCGCCAAAGGGATCACGCGTCCAGCGTTCGCGCTCCACGCCCACCACG
>JAABUL010001896.1_pt1 | contig 37147 bp, 14 predicted proteins | sample 5559151 | NCBI WGS metagenome assembly JAABUL01 (sample SAMN10711876, study PRJNA513368) | rock metagenome | isolation source: Antarctica rocks | place: Antarctica: Victoria Land, Pudding Butte sud | reverse complement strand
TAATACTTTATAATAAGAGCCCTTATAATAGTAAAGATAAATTAAAGGAGTTATAACTCTTATTTAAAGGAAATATAAAAGATAGTAAAGAAGGAGAGGGATAGGATATTAATATAAATTAAGGCCTTATACTTTTATAATAATATTTATAATATAATAGAGTCTTAAGGAGGTATCTAGAGCTTAATTAAGTAAGTAAAGAATAATAATATAATATTACGCCTACTCCTAAAGTTCCCTCTATTAAATAAAGGGGACTAGGAGGTTATATAAATATTTAAGGAGAAGGTATCTACCTTATAAGATATATTCTTTCTACCCCCCTTATAAGCGGACCTAAATAATATTAAAATAGTAGTATACTTAAATCTAAGACCTACTTTAGAGAAGTTAATAAAAGAGGAGATATATAAAGTAATTTATTATTTTAAGTAAGATAAGGCGCCTAATATTAATAGGCTATTAAATTAATTCTTATATTTAATAATTAATAAGCTCTTAAGGAGTATTATATACCTCTTTAATACCTACTTTTAATTAAGCTACTATTTAAAGGAGTTTAAAAAGGTTAATATAATTATTCTTAAAAAGTTAAAGAAGGAGAATTATAATAAGTTAAAGGTATATTAACTTATTATCCTCTTTAATATATTAGGAAAGGCGCTTAAGATAGTTATTATAAAGAGGATAAATAATTATATAAAAGGTTTTAACCTCCTACTATTAAAATAAATAAGGATAAGAAGGAAGAGGTTTATTAAGATTATATTTAAAATTATTATAAAAGCTATCTATATAATATAGGATTATAATAGGAAGAATATAATTAACCTCCTTTCTCTTAATATAATAGGGGCTTTTAATAATATTTTATATAAATAGCTTATTTATAACCTAAGGATAAAAGGAGTCCTAGAATATATTATTAAATAAGTTAAGAGCTTCCTAATAGATAGGTCTACCTTAATAATATTAGGTAAGAGGACTAATAAGGTTAAGTTAATAAAAATTAATATTTTATAAGGATTATTAATCTTATTAATACTCTTTCTCTTCTTTAACTCCCCCCTTATTAAAGCTTATATTATAATTAAATTAAGGCTTTAAGTTAATAGCTTTATTAATAATATATACCTCCTAATATATAAAAAGAGTATTAAACTTAATTATTAAATCTTTAAATAAGCTTATAAATTATACCTTTCTTAAGTAAGGATATATAAGATAAGCTTTACCTTATAAAAGTATAAGTTAATTTACTTAATATACTATTTATAAAGGTTTAATATAAAAGTAATTATAAACTTAAGATAAATAATTATAAAGTTAAAGATAGAAATTTAAGTATTAAAATTATAATAAGATCCTTATATTAAAAAGGTTTAAGCGAGAATAATTATTTAAGGACTAGCGCTATTAATAATAGTAATATTAATATAAGGTATAATACTTAACTATATTAAATAGGTATATAATATAGTTATTAGATTATTAATAATATATATAATATCCTCCTAATATATATTAAGGGGTCTCTAGGATATAAAATAGACTTATATAAAGAAATTAGAGGTTATTTAAAATAATTACTTAAGGAGGATTTTAGGCGTATATAAGGCTACTTTAATAAGAGTATTAAAGGCTAAATTAGGTATCACCTTATTATAGATTATATTAGATTAAATAATATTATAATATTAGGCCTTATAAGGAATATACTTAATAATTAAGGTAAGTAATACTTAAATTAAGAGGATACTATAACTTAGATAAAGTAGGATATAAGTAGTTAATAATACTCCTATTAAGAAAAAGGAGGGATAGGCGTTATACTCCCTATAAATAGAAAATTAAGAGGAGGTTATCAGAGAAGATAGTAGCTATTACTTATAAAAGATTAAAAAGATAACTAGCTCTTAATAAAGCTTGAAATAAAATAAAGAATAAGGTAAATATTAATTAATAATTTAAGGAAGATATTTATTCCTAGCTTAAGATAATAATTTATAAGTATTAAAACTATCTCTTTATAAAGGGTTTATAAAGGTTAAGAGTTCCGCTTTAATATAAATATATATAGGAAAGATAGGGCTAATAGACTTCTTATATAAGTATAAGGTACTTAATATTATATTAGCTAGCTATAATTATAGCTAGAGGAAATAGGATGTTAAGTATATAATTATAAGATATCTAAGATTCTAAGAGAGCTAGCGAAATTTAATTATTATAATAGGGATAAATAGTATATATAAGATATTAATAAAAGAAGGGAAGGGCGTAAAGATAATATTAAGGTAAATAATATACATAGGACTATTAGGCTAGTTTTTATTAATAAATAAATAGCTTTATACTTATACTATTTAATATTATCTTATTAACCTAATTAATCTTAGTCCTACTAGTCCTTATAAGGTTTAATAGATATAACTTAGGAGTTAATAAACCTACCTTTTATATAAATTATTATATAAAATGTCCCTTTTATCTTTCCTATCTTATATTACTTTATAATATATTATTAGTACTCTAGTATTATAATATTTATTAAGTATTATATATATATATATAGTCTATATTAGCGGAACGAATATAATATAAGAGGAGAATAGAGTATTAGCTCTATATAAAGGGGAAATTAGAAGGTTTTTATCTAGTACTACGCTAGACGTATATATACGGTTTCCCTTTATATAGAATTATTTAAAGGCCCCCGTAATTAGCTTTTATAGATTAGCTAGACACGAGTATAATATTAAATTAAATCAAAATCAAGATACTTTATAAGTATTTACTTATATTAGATATTTAATTAATAAAGTTATATACTAGGGATATCTTATTAATAAAATAAAGGATAGAAAACCTTTAAGAAAGTAAGAAGATATTAGAGTAATATTTATATAAAGCCTAGGAGATATAAGTAAAGTATATATATAAATATAAAAAGCTAATATTATTTAATCTTAAAAAATTTATCTTATTAAATATAAAAAATATTAATTTAACTTAATTAATTAAGAAGCTTCTATAAAGGTACTTAAGACTATTTAAAATAATTAAATATATAAGTAAATAAGCTTATAAATTAAACCTCCCTAAAATATTTTAAATATATCTTATTTTTTATATCTTATTATTAGAGCCTTTTATAAGTAATAATAATAATATTATAAATATCTTATAAACGGAGCTTATAAGTAGTAAAGAAGATTATAAAGTAGAAGTTATATTAAATTAATAGATCTCTTATAATAAATTAAGATATTTGATAAAGTAAAAAAGTTAATTAAATAATTATAAGTAATAATTATATTAGTAGGACTTAAAGTATACGCTTAATATATTAGAGGTATTTAAGTAAAGTTAATAAAAGTTATAATTAAAAGAAATATTTTATTATTACTTATAATAATAATAGCTATTATTATAAAGGGGATAATTATTTATTATACTATCTATTCCCTACCTATAAAGGGGTTAATTATAATAACTTCCTTTTTATCCTCTTCTTCATTAATTATAATAAGCTTTAAATAATTTTATATACTATTAATATAACTCTTATATTAGGGGTAATAATAAATATACCTTATAATATCTTATATTAAGAAGGCCCTTAAGGGCGAGCGTAATCCTCTCTAAAACAATAGTATTAAATACTAGGATAAGAGTTATAATAATAGTACTAGGACTATTAATATAAGTTAGGAAATAGATATAAATAAGGATATTAATAAAGGTATATCAAAGGATTATAAGTATAATAATATTATTACTACTATTAATAACTTTATTAAAGGTAATAAGAAGATAAGAGAGGAAGTAATAATAATAAAATTATAAATCATATTTATACTTATATAATAGGAGTAATAGGTAGATCTTATAAAGGTAATAATATAAATAAGGCTATTAAAAGACTTAGCTAATATTAATAATAAAGGAGGATATATATAAATTCTTTTATTAATTTTAAGCGTAGTAAAAATAGTAGTAATAGGATAAAATAATTATAAGGATAGAATATATAAGAAGAGAAGGGGAAGTATTAAAAGAGGCGCTAGCTTAAATCTATTAAAAATTATAATAGAAACTATTAAAATATAATATATATACTAAAATAACTATTAGGACTATAAGGTATAGTAGGAGTAATAAGGAAGATAATATTATTAATCTTAATATTATTAAACTTAATATTATTAATTTTTATAAGAAAGAAGTTATAAATAATTATTATAATACCTCCTTATATATTTAATAAAGGCTTAATACCTTTTATTTATTATTTATATTAAAATACTAATCTCCTTATAATACCTTAATAAGAATAATATAATTTAATATATAATTATATTAAAATAATAAGTAAATCTTACTTATAAGACTTAAATATAAGCTTACTATTTATTGTAAAATATTAGCTTCTAAATATTAAACTTATTAATAATAATAATATCCTTAAGTATAATAATAGTAATTTTATAAATTACTACTAATATAGTATTTATAAACCTTATATAATTATTATATAAATTCCTTATTAATAAAGATAATAGTTAAATCTTAATTATTATAAAATTTTATTATAATTTAAGGAATATATCTTAAGGTAATCTAGATATTATATTAAGGTATTATAAGAGGTCTACCTAACTTACTTACTTTATAAGTAACTTAAATACTCTTTAAAGTACTCTTAAGACCTAAGAGCCTAGAAGAGGGGATAATTATAAAGACTAATTAATAACGTAGTACCTAAGCTATATTATAACGCCGTAGTAGTACGGCGCTACCCCTTTTCCTAGTATATAAATAAGGGAATCCCTAGAGAAAGGAAGGCTAGTAATTAATCTTAGTATCCACGGAATAGAGAGTTTAGTATATATACTATCCAAGCTACTTAATAGTCATGTTATTACGTAATACCCTTATACTTATAGTAACCTTAAAGAGGTTAAAAGCGCCCTAGTAGCGCCTAAACTAGCTATAGGAATAGGGCGGATAGTTATTTCTAGTAATAAGTATAGCCTAGTCTAGATCTAGTATAGACACCGGATTATAGTTACGCCGCATATACCCGAATAGGGAGCGGGACGGTCTATGAACTACTACTACTACTACTACTACTACTACTACTACTACTACTACTACCCCATACCAAGGGTTATTACCTTGAATATCCATCAGATCCTCGCAGCTGTAGTCGCAGAGTCCTACTCGATACTTTCGTCCTTGTTCTCCATCTCTTGAGAAAGCTTCCGCTATGAGACTTGGCTTTGGCATCACTCGACCTGCCAGAACCTTCCTACCAATCAGAGCAGCGCTTTACTCGTGCAACGGAAAGAGCGTTAATTCACAGCTTTGAAAATAGCAAGTTTCATATTGGATTCCTTCACCATTCATTGCGATCAATTCTATTCGCTCGTCTTCTCGTCCAGTCTTCAGTCTACTTGTGCCACTTGTAAGGGAAAAATGGGATCCATTCGAAGGATCAAGACGAAACGCAAGACGAGGTGAGAGTCGATCGTGTTTGTCTGTTTTCAAGTACAGCATTTGATTGTTCTACAGAGATCTTGACCAGGTCCATGCAGATATTCACTCACCAAAGCATCTGGCCCAGCACAGAAGCGCTAAACCAGAGGAAGATTTACCTGGTCTGGGTCGTTTCTACTGCGTTGAGTGCGCCAAATGGTTTGAGGGCGAAAATAGTCTAGTACAACATCGGAAGGGCAAAAATCACAAAAGAAGGTAAATCTTCAAGTTCTAAAGCACTCTTAGTATATGGACATTCCTGCAAGTCCACGCTAACTATCACAAGGCTTCGTGCTCTACGAGCAGAACCCTATACACAGAAAGAAGCTGAAGCCGCTGTCGGGTTGAGGACAGACAACGGCACAAGGAGTACTGATCTGACCACGACCGCCGAGGACCAGCCAACTGCCATGGAAGTGGAGAATACTGATACATCGTGAAATTGGGTTTGCGAGCTCGAATCAGCGATGCTTAGAGCCTGGACGGCACCGCAGAGAATTGGACAGTTTATAGATGCTGGACTAGGAGAGACTGTATTATTGATCACCCCGGACTAGTCCTTAACTGGCGGAAAGCCTTTACGTGGACAAGTCTGGTCTAGAGAAGCAGATCGAGTTACCGTAAGTCGATGGTTTTCAACTTCGGCATTGGACGGTATTGTCAAAGTCCATGGAATTGGGGATATATGCTGAAGAGTAAGCATTACAAATCACCCAGAGCAGCAGCTGTTGATCACAGCAAGGCATGTTAGCGGGCTCATTCATGGATAGACACGGACTTTCAGTCGTTAAATAGATATACCAACTGACTCTTAAGAACGGAATCAAAGGTATAGAAGGGTTCACCCCCAAATGGTCCAGCCTTATCCGGTTAGTCACCCGGAGCTTATGCTTCCGAGCTCCGGGGTACACAGTAAGCTCTAGGGTACTCTGGGGCCTATATACTAAGTTCCCATAACTCAACAACCAAAAGGATTCTCAAAAAGATTTCGCCGTAGAGATTATTTAGTTTAAGGAGTACTATAATTTTATAGGCGAAAGTAAACCACTAAAGTCTATATTTAGGGAGAGAATAAGCGTGGACCATTTGGGGGTGAACCCTTCTATACTCATGCGAGCTGAGCCAGATGATGAGTACTTTAGTAGCGCGTAAACAGCGGCCCGTGGGCGATCCCTGTCAGTGATCGCCCAAACAGCGAAATACTTTTCGAGCTTCAGGAGAGCTGACATTGGAGTATCCTTGCACGCCTCTATACCACGTTCTTTATCGGCAATTCAGTGTCATTCATTGATCACTCTTTTTCCTCGATGGTTCAGTGGGGCGCTTTAACCATAAGTATTCGCGCAATATGCCCCGAAAGTTCAAGGACGGAGACGTCGCGATAGCGCTGTCTGGCAAATGGGTCTCTTGGACTCACACGTTGGTGGCCTATGCTGCGTTTCTCGGTGCTCTCATCACTGGCCTCTACCTTCACTACCATAAGATCGTCGAGAACGAATACTATGTGCGTCTTAAGAACACAATCAATGTGCTTCATGTAGACTGACATGTGGTTGAAGGGCTATCCCCAGGAATGGTTTCCTTCCGTCTCATCGACCATTGGCGATCGATACCCCGAGCGCTCAGTCTTCCAGGTCTTCATTGCTATGACCTCGGGTATGCCCAGAGATACGCTATGGTTGGCAACCTGAGCTAATCTAAAACCCGCAGGCCCTCGTTTTGCCCTTGTCTTCCTCTGGTATGTCCTTACGGCGCGACCGGACTCCGTATTGCCAAAGGTCGTGGCGGGTACAGGAATCTTCCGTACTCTCACTTGTGGAGGATGGACATATGTCACTTCGACCGATGACCATGGTTGGCACGATATTTTCATGATATCCTACTTGGTGGCTACACTGCCATGGACCCTGGGCTGCATAGCACTCACTCCTAAAGCAAACGCCAAAGCCTTGAAATACAGGAAGATACTAGCAGGCTCTTTTTTCGGAACACTGGTGCCTCTGATATATTTCTTCATTCAACATAAAATACACAAAATCGCTGGAGGTAAACTTCTTTGAATGCCTATTTATTGCATGAGTGCTGATATGTCAAAGCTTATACCATCTATGCGTTTTTTGAATGGGCTCTCATCCTTCTAGATGTTGGATTCGATGCCGTCACGGCTATAGAATTTGAGGGTCTCGAGCTGATTATCAGAGACGTTCAAGGTTCTAGCAGAGGGTATGTCTACTGGCTTCCAAAATATGCAAATGTAGGAAGATTACTTTGCTACTCGAATGACTGTACCTAATCAGCATGTCGAGTAGTAATGATCTTCGGGTTGTGGATGCCGTGCTTGAAAGAGAGTATGTATATCGACTCTAGTGGGCAAATTTTCCTAGGCTAACTTCTTGTCAGGAAGGACGAGCCAATAGGAAAAACGTTCGGGACGGGGGTCTCTTGGTCTGAGGCTGTTGACGCGGCCGCGGATATCTTCAATGGTGTAAGTCAAACATCACGAAATATCATGGCCTGTCGTGCTGAAGGTTAGCGCAGTACGTCTTCTGGTCAATGCTCACGTCTCTTGGGCTTACAGTCTGGTGTAAGTGTAGCCTTTGTAAGTTCGAGTACCCCCTAAATGACTGTCTTCAGATTTCCCACTTTGGCATATGGGTATATCTGGTTACGAGGTCATGGTCATGTGCACAGTTTCTCCATTCCTGCTGTGTTCAGCATCGCTTCGCACTCTAGTCTTGAAGAATGTTCGCTACGTTCACCTCTTATCTCTCACCGGACTACTGGCCTACCTCGTAAAGACTCCGGAGCTTCGATTATTTGCTGTAGGATTCGGTGTCTCGATGAGCTGCCTAGGCTGGTCAGCTACTTGGTACGGTGAAAGATCTCAAGCAGTTCGCCTTGAAGCTCGTGCTTTGGCCTGGAGCATTGGACTCATTGCATCAAGTCTTGCCAAATTTGTATTTTACACCAACAACCCTATCTGGCCGATAGTTCATGCTGAGAACGGAGGCTGGAATAAGCTTGGTCTCGCTCTGGCGGTAATATCGGTGGTACGCTCAACCAGACAAGTATCATATAACAGAGCCGGGATAGATGCGATAGGTGGCCCGCAAGGCTCATCAATCTTAGCAGGCCTCGGGCTGGGTGGCTTATTCTTCGGTATGCATTCTCTACTATCCGACTCAAGCACTATGATTCTCTGGGTATGGGAGGGTTTTCCTGTCAGGGGCCCAATTGCAGCCAACGGCGTACTTACACTCTTTGCCATGGGTGGCGGAATAATACATTACCTATGGTTGCAAGACAGGTCTTCAGGATGGATCTCGTTCGCCCTCCTAGGGGTCGGAGCGTTCCTTCTTACGAGCTTCGGTCACTGGATAGGGTATCTCGGTGCTCTACTCGTGGCTATCGAGCTCATGTCCCTCGCTCCTCCTCTCATCAATTCGGCAGCGCGTCACGGTCCTGTGGCCTTTGGCTTGGGATTCTTCGTATACAATATAATGGTGCTTGCACATGTCTGGGTTGTCGCCTATGCCTTTGTCCCAGGAGGCCCTCTCTTGCGGGAGCACACTGACTGGATCATGACTGCTACTGTACTTTTGGTAGGATTGGGAATGTACACCACACCAAAAGCGAAGACCAATGGCAAATCACGCCAAAAGCCAAATAGGAGTGAATGGAGAAGACTCAAATCATGCTATGTATATATCCTTATTGTCCTAGAACTTTTGGCCATATCGGTCGCTTACCTCCGATTTCCCACCAACAACTACACTCCATACCACCAGGAGGAAAAGCTTATCACTGCTGGCATATGGACTATCCACTTCTCTCTCGACAACGATATGTGGTCTTCCGAACGACGAATGCGTGATCTAATCAAGGAACTTGAAGTTGACGTAATCGGACTACTGGAAACGGATCTTCAGAGAATCATCATGGGTAATAGAGACACCACCCAGTTCTTGGCTGAGGACCTGGGAATGTACGTCGATGCCGGACCTGGACCAAACAAGCACACCTGGGGCGCAGCACTCCTCTCCAAATTTCCAATCCTAAACTCTACGCATCACTTGCTTCCGTCGCCAGTAGGAGAATTGGCTCCGGCAATCCATGCGACGATTGATGCATACGGCGAGCACATTGATGTCATTGTGTTCCACTCTGGTCAAGAGGAAGATCCAGAGGATAGGAGACTGCAATCAGAGTATCTAGCCAACGTAATGAAAGAATCTCCAAGGCCATTGATCTTGCTGAGCTATCTGGTCATTGAGCCGCAGAAGGGCAATTATAACACCTATGTTGGCGAGAAGAGCGGAATGAAAGACATCGACGGGAGCGATTGGGATCGATGGTGTGAGTATATATTGTACAAGGGTATCAAGCGATCAGGCTATGCGCGAGTGAGCAGGTCAACCATCACGGACACGGAGTTACAGGTGAGTTTGCTTTTGTCGATGCTTGCCATCCTCCGCACTAATCCACTTTCCAGCTTGGTAAATTCGTCGTTGGTCAGCCAGAAGGGAGCGATGAACATATTGGTGAAGATCAGGTCGGTGAGGGGCTACGCTTCCCTGCAATGTTCAGGGGCCAGGGTGTAAGGGGTCATCAGTATCATGTGTTCGATGAGCCTCGATACTACCAATAGATAGTCCTTTGATATTTTGAGATATATAATGAATCATCTTTCGGAAAAGCCTTCCGTGATTGGGGAGTGCAATTCGTGAGACTTACAATGATGCTCTTTGAGGAGAGACAAAATGGTCTTTCTAAAACTTACGAAGGATCATGTATAATTATTCTTTAACTGAGGCGGATGTTTACGTAGTGATATAAGTCGCAGGATGATAGTAACGCAAGACAAGTATTTGGGGCAGATGAAACCAAGGGACAGAAGCGCGCTATCCACAATTGTACGACGGGCCAAGATGATTGTAGCCGTGCCCACTTCGCAACGAGCGAGATATAAGACCACCAGCCACAACGAGGGCAAAGAATCAAGGAGAGGCAATCCCAGAACGTTGCGAGCACATTGATGGCGCTGTAAGGACTCGTATGGTGCTGTCTTTGGTTCCCAATGAACAAGTCGCCGGGCTTGCAACCGAAGATATGGCACAACTTGGACTTTCCATGAACTCGAATGTAAGGCGGCCTGGGGATGATTCACCGTGTATGTTAGTATACCGCCAATCAAGATGGGTAGCCGCGTGGGGTGGTAATGTTGTGAATTGACCGTGCCATTGATAAGGGTAGCAGTGTGAGCGGCAGTTCTGTAGGATGCCACAGGCTCGATGCAATCTTCACGCTCCAGAGAGCGAAGAGAAAGGCCTTCCCGTTCCAGTCGCAGCCACGACCGCTCTGGTAAAGTACGAGGCTACGCCGCACGACCAAGCAGAAAGAAGAAGACGGTTCCATGGTTCGAAGAAAGCGCTAACTCTGTTAGCGCTCTAATGCCGGCCTTCTCATTCGATAGGCTGACGACGGGACGTCGTGCCAGGCTAACAGCCAAAACAGTCAGGAAACGGTTTGGTGTGTGTGCAATCTCCGGAGGCCGGGGCTGCGTGGCAGAGGCACATTTGCGCACCCTCCAACTCCTGTCATTCTCAACTCATCAGTGTCGCGGGTGGAGGAAAGCAAGCCCGAAGCATTGCATCCATCAACTTAACGCCAGCTCTCAGCATTTACTGCTGAATACACTCATTGGACATCCCCATCTTGCCTGGACTAAAGGCCTACTGTCGTTCACACCTGTTGCTCAAGCGGTTATTTGAGAGGGATCATAATTTGAAACGCCAACCACATTCCACACCCTTCGAGTCCATCGACCGCGACCATCGACGTTTTGCTACAGCCATAGCCACCTCAACATTACACACACCTGAAGGGCTGCTGGCAGTCCCTGCGATTCTACATTCGGCCTTGTTCGTTCGGAGTTGGGGCATTGAAGGGATCCAACCGTCGACTACAAGCTTGACCACCATCACCAGGCTTGCTTCCTAACAATAACTACTTCCTTCCGTGATATCGGGGACGACGTCTTTGTTGATCGTCGAGTCAGATTGCTAATTGCACAAAGACCTGGTGATCTTCATTGTAGACGCAAATAACCAATCCGTTGTCCATCATCAACATCTCACGAGACACAAAGGTATAGCATCTATTCCAAGGCTTAGCTCCACTACGGTCTCATCGACTGCATGACTGACTAGTCCTGCCTCGATAGGTACTCAATTCAGCCTACCATTACACACTTAGTCGATTGTTACCACCAGAATTGTACACTCTGCACACCATGAGGTCGATATCATTGAATGTCGCTGTGGCGGCAGTGTCTCTATCTTTTTCAATTGCCTCGGTTTCGGCCCAGCTGAAGCCTCTGGTAAACAAGGGATGTTTTACCTCATCGACTGGTATGACAGATCAGGGATCATACACATACCAATCACAAGGCTATTGCCAACAACAATGCGTCAATATAAACAAGCCAGTGATGGCTACTACACAGGGGTCGAATTGTTGGTGCGGAGAACTACTTCCAGTATCAAGCAGCAAAGTCGCAGATTCTCAATGCAGCTCCCCTTGCAACGGATATGGTCAAGATTTCTGTAAGCTTTCATTTATCATGTTTATCCGAGTCCATGCTAATCACGATACAGGTGGTGGACCAAACGCTTGGTCGGTTCAACTCACTGGGTTAAGCAATAACGTTGGCAGCCAGCAGAGCACATCCTCGGGCTCCACACTCGATTCAAGCTCGAACTCTAATTCGAATGCAAATTCCAATAGCAACTCGAACTCAAACTCGAATGCGAATTCCAACTCCAACTCTGATTCCAAATCAGCTGCTGTCACCATAACACCGTCATCGCCTGAACCAACTCCAACCCAGAAAGGACCGCCCTCCGTAGTCACAACGGCTAGTACAATCGTGGTGACTGCGCCAGGACAAACAAGCGCACAAGAGACAACCATCATTACCACTACTCACGCTCCAGAATCAAGTGGTCCGAATAAAGCTGGGATCGCCGCAGGCGTCGTCGTTGGGATAGTTGCATTGACTGCCATCGCTGGTGGAGTGTTCTTCTTCCTTCGCAATCGGAAGAAGAGGGCGATCGAGGAGGAGTACCGCCGCAACGTTGCCGGCGGCTACGGACCAAAGCCACCGGCTAGTTCTGCGGGGTCGGCGTCAGACTCACGACTGGAGCCATCTGTCATGATGCAGAGGCGGCAAAGCGATGGGAGCATCGCAGACAACCAAGATTACTCGAGGAGAATATTGAAGGTAAACCCCCTCGTTGAACTCAATTAAATGAATAATCTGAGATGAAAGCAGATCACCAATCCTGATGGATCGTAACGCTGGGGAAGCGAAGCTCGATCGCGGCAACGACTTCCTTCATCTTCTAGCGATGTTCATCAGATAGCCGGCATCCACGAATACTTTCACACTGCTTATTTCAACTGGGAGCCATGGCGTTCGGGATGACGTGTGATGAAGGTACGAGGTGCGGCCTTTACCTCAACCGCAACAGCCGGCGCTACCAGTGTGAGCTCTAAGATACTGGCTACGTACGATTTGTTGATACTGCACTCCTTTCATCAGTCTTGTGTACGCCAGCCTTCATTAGAAGTGCTCATATACCCCAATCTTGTCAGCACCATTTCGCTTGCCCGGTGTTCTTTCCCTGGAGCAGAATTTGCTACCAAGGTCGAATATGAGACGGAGCGTGATATGTACATAGATCCGTACGTTGAAGTCCTTGTGGTAGTAATTAAAAAGTTACAGCATCGTCCAGTCGTTCGCTGCGTAGACAATTGATAAATCTTCATTCGCTGAATGAGCCCAGGCGCTGAACCATCAACCGTGACCTCGAAATCAAAATGTAGCCAAGTGACGCATTTCGCTTCCAAGCCTGCTCCGTGGGCATCGACGCAAACCCAGCACACCCAACTTACATTCTCTTCATTCACTCCCCACCCATCACAAGACAACAGTACTAGTACGCCAACCAATCGTCCTTGCTCTCGCATTGCGGTCGCAGCAGTAGAAGCAAGATGTCCCTCCGCTCGAGCATCCCGAATGGTGGGGCGGACAAGAAAGAGCCCACTCCACCTCAGGCCAGTCTGTCAACCCCTCGTCCTGTAGCTGAAGCCAAGAACCAGAAGCCAACTGAACAAGTACAGGCCAGGAGAAACAGGCGAAACTGCTAGCCTCCGACACAGACCATTTCTCCATGATTAGGTCTGCATCTGTCGTTGCCTTCGTGCCCTATGTCCACTGACTCTGCCACTAGAGCTCTCCATCTTGCCGACCTTATCACTGAACTTAATGGTACGCATTCGCGATATGGCCTTCGAGAAGCATCCCCATCATTTGGAGCTCACCCGTTCTCAGGCTTCTGCGGTTTCATGTCCATCCTCTCCTCCATGCGCTACTGCCTTGGGCCTTTAGACTCCTTTGGCAATCTCTACGCTGCCTTGGCTTTCATGCCCTTTGGACTATTCTTTGACTTTATGGATGGAAAGGTGGCCAGGTGGAGGGGCAAAAGCAGTCTCATGGGGCAGGAGTTGGACTCGCTGGCAGATCTGGTATGTTGGTCTACAATCTCCGGCTTCGTGCAATTTGCAAAGAGCGTTCAATACTCGGCCGGAGAGGAGGAACAATGATCACACGCTGGAGTCGTCTTTTGGAATCTAACGCTTTTTCTAGATATCGTTTGGTGTAGCACCAGCAGTGTGCTCATTTGCACTCGGGCTTCGCACTCCACTCGACACCCTTTTCTTATCTTTCTTCGTCCTCTGCGGCCTGACTCGTCTCGCTCGATTCAACGTCACAGTGTCGGCGTTACCAAAGGATAGCACTGGCAAGAGCAAATACTTTGAGGGTACCCCGATTCCTACCTCTTTGGGCATTGTTTCGTGTATGGCCTGGTGCGTGTGGAATGGGATGATAGAAGGTGGCAGCGAAGGGGTCATTGGAGGCATTTGGAATCTCGGTATGGGGCTAGAGGTGCACCCCATCGTGGGCATTTTTGTCGCGCATGGGTGTGCGATGGTCAGCAAGAGCATACATATTCCTAAACCCTGAGGAGACGGTAGAGATGGGGCTGGCGAAGCCTATGATTACATGCGTGAGTGGAAGGGAAAAGCCTGGGGAAGCTTCTCTATTCCATTGAACTTGTATTGGCGGTAGCGAGCCAGAGCGATGATACCATTATTGATAATTCTTTGTCGTGTTCATCATGTAGTGCGACCATCTCATATTCACATTGTCCTTTTGCTGAGCTCTATTCCTTCTGGGTGCGAGAGAGTTTCTCCTTCATCATAACCCACTTTGACCCACTTTGCTCTGTCATTGGTTCTGCCGTACGGCTGAACCTCGTCAGAAGCAGCGAGGCGGAAGAAAAGAAAGCACGTTGGATTTCACTGAGCTCACCGTCTTCCTATCTCCTAGCCCTCGCGTTGCGATTGTCCGGAACGTAATCTTCTCTTTTCTCTTGGTTATGGTCATCAAAGTACTTCCAGCAGAGACCTTCGATACGTGCAACGACTGCTAGGTAGCTTCACTCCAAGCACTACTATGGCTTTAGTGATCATACCAACATGAGAAGTGTGGCAATGATCCTGTTGGTGATCGACTCGAAAACTCATGCTGGCGATGACTCGAATTGAAATGAGGCCCACGAGGAAAGCGAAAACGCTGCTTTGGTAAGAAGACCAAAGGGCTCTGGAGACGAGAATTGGATACCGATCAAACCTACGGTTCATATAGCTCAATCACAGCACGAATGAAACCTTGATCGACATTTGTGAACTTTGAAATTCCCTTGCCAACACTGCCATACATATATCTTACATTGAATCATGTTCCACCAGCTCCGGCATTCCAACGTAAGCGATGGTCTAACAGTTTACACCGCTGGGCAAAGTACAGCCGGTCAAATACCCAACACAAGGACTCCGAACCAGTCGAATTTCGCTTATAACCTATACCCCCTGACCACTTTCTCCAATGCATAAGTGCGGCGCTGGGGAATCTCATCGTCTGTCAACTCCTTATCACCGTCCCACGCACGGATGCAGTATCCAGGACTGCCAAACCACCTCATCCCAATCAGCTACTTTCGTGTAACGCCTTCCCAAATGGAGGCTGAAATACCAAGATAAGATCTAAATAAATCCTCGCTAGAATCAGAACTCTACCAGCCTTTCTTTCGTGCGAAGCGCTTGTTGAGTAGTGCCAAAACTTTCGGCACGTTGAAATGGACGTATTCAAGATCGAGCGCCTCCTGATTATCCTTTTGCATCTCGAGAAGATCGTCTAGCTTGAGGTCTAATTCAAGTAGACCCCGATTTCGCCCTGAAAATGGCACTCATTAGTGATTTCGCAATGTGAAAGTAGGTGCAAGCACTCAATCAGCTTACCTTTGTAATGCAAGCTGATGACAAAAGTTCCTGGCAACGGACTAGTAAAATTGAAAAAAATGTTCGCTCTCCGGTTTTCTGGTACGTTGCTTCTCTGGATGACGCCTTCTTTTTCCAATTGCTGATGTGTAAACTTGTACGGTCCGAGTACCTGCACCTTCTGCTTGCCTCTGCTCTTGCCCTCGCTTTGACTGCGCACGTTGTGCAGATAAGACTTGTAAGTCTCCAATTGGCCTACTAGGTAGCTGTTATGATCGCGGATCGTGCGGAAGACCTCTTCAAGCTTCTTGGTTTCCTCGAGTACTTTCTCCTTGAGCGAACCAAGGTGAATGAGCTCGGACTCCACTTCGTCACGCAGAAGCGAGAAACCGTCTGACTTGTCAATCACCCTGAGTTCTTGCAATTGACTGAGTAGCTCCATGCTCCTGATACCCTTACGTACCATGACCGCGTCGTTCTTCAACGTTGCCGCGGCTTCAGCGACGCGGTCTAGACGAAGCGGGCGCCGAGAAACTGATGAGTTAGAAGGCAGAGAGCGCAGGATTTGGACAAAAGTGGCTTTAGCCTCCATGAAGTAAACCTCCTCCTGAGTGATATCCAAAGCAGCGGTGAGATCGTCGATCGCGTGTTCCCATTTGCTAAAGAGCGGCAAGCTGATTGCACGGTTGTCTTTTCTAGGGAGCTGAGCGGGAGCAGGACCAAGTTCCTGGAGGATAACATTGAGGTGCGAATTGTCGTCCTTCCCGAGGGCAGCGCTGTGTTTCTCAAGGAGCGCGTGTGTAGCATAAACTTCATTCAAAGTTATTGACAGCTCAAGGTCCTTCTTAGAGAGTGCAACGTAGTTGTCCATCTCCAGGCTTTCGTAAAAGTCTTGCACCTCGCAGAGGTCTAGCATGAACTTGTTTACGCGCTCCTTATTTTGGTGGATGAATGGCTGGAGCTTCAGCATGTATGGTTCCTTGGCATACGATGGCTTGTTAGCTAGATTTTGCAGCATCTTGGCGATGTACGTGAGTGTTCGCCTTGGGTTCTCTGCAGGTTGACCATCGATGAGCATGTACGATCTCGGTGTAACAATAGCTGGATTGATGAATCTCAAGAAAAAGAAGCCTCCTATCAAGGTGCAAACTGTTTGGTCATTGGCGTCTGGGTACTTTCTTTTGGAAAGACTTCGGATCTGCTTGCAGATCCACCTGATACCGTATGGAGTCTCATCAAGGCCTTGAATGATGGTCTCCAAAAAGGAATTGGCAAGCTCCATTAGGTAAGTGACTCTCGGTGTAATGATGGCCTGAACCTGCTTGTTCTCTGCAGCTTCCTCCGCGGTCACGGCCCTTGGAAGATATTCAGGCACATTGCCAGTGTCTTGCTCTATCTTTTCAATCATGCTCCCGTACACTTTCAAAGGGTTGATTTCCAAGTCGACATCCTTGAGCTCAATCAGAGAGTTGATCTTATCTTGCAATACAACCTTCAGATAACTTTGACCGGGTCCTCGTCTGGTGTATGTGGTCATCATACGGGAAACAGGGGTGTTAGCTCTGAGTAGTGAGGAGTACTCAGGAGTGTTGTCGAATTGGTATGTCAGTACAGATTGGAACATTGTCAGCAAGAGGTGTTCTTCCCGACTCTCGTACTGGTTACCGTATATCGTAAACATGACGGTTTGCAATAATGAGTCGATTTCCGCCATGGTAACGAGCCGGCAGAGATGTGCAATATGCCGAGGTTCTGACTGTAAGAGGAAAAGAAGGTTGCCGTACTTCTGCGTTTTCTCGTCGTTTGGAAAGAAGCCCTCTTGCAGATCTGCAGCATCCTCGAGATGGTTCGCGACCTCATTTTGCTGCAATTCAAGGTCAGGTAGCTCTCATATAAGCAAGCATGATTGGTACCTCTTCTAATGCCATACGATTTTGTATTAGCAGCGCGATCCGTGAATCTAGATACCGCACATCCTTCTCCAACACGAAATTCTTCTTTGATTGACTTGATATCTTGGCCTTGTAGTCTCGCTGGATCTTTTGGGCTGCATCAATGGTCAATAAAGCTGGAAAAAGGCTGCAGGGTACCACTCTACCTCTCGCTAGATCATCTTCGATCTCCAGATCCTTCTCTTTGGCCGACATGGAAAGATACAGGGCGGTGGAGTACCTCTTTGATTGGCGCGCAGACCGTCCATCATTAGACGAGATCGTATTTTGGCGTGAGATGACATGAGAGGAAGAAGAGGAGGTCGAAGCCCTGGAAAGATGAGGCATGATGGCCACCGACATGCTAGCTCGCGACTGTATAGCGATAATAGAGGGACGAGCCCAGAATAGAGAGGGGCGCCTTCTGGGGTTCCGATGGAACAAGACTATGTGTCTAGGCAAGACCCGTATTTCAATGGCGAGCGACAGCTGCTCGGGGCAAAGCAGTGCTTGCTATATAGCCTTCGCAAGGTTGTCATCAACGTCACAGCTGTAATGGAAGGAATGTGCCAATCTCGTGTCAGAGCTCGAGCGCAGCCAAGTAGGGGTGGTCGCACGGGTCGTACTGCTTCGAGTATGCTCTATGAGCGCTTTGGTGGTAGTATGATATCCGCCACCGCTCCTAACTGCGTGCAGGCCACATTGTATTTAATGCTGTGAGTATCCAGCAAGGCGGGGTGCTTGGGCTCCTTCAGGTACTCGCGAGTCTTAGATACTGCAGCAACGATAGGTACAAGTGTATGGTAGTAATCAAAGAAAACTGGTGCAGAGGAGGAAGTCCTGGGTGATTGTAGAACGTTGCGATTCTTTGGTCGAATTTGAGAGAAGAGGCCTCATATGAGATGGGAGCAGTATCACCATCTGCGAAGTCAATGGGGGCTAAAACTAGCGTCTTTATACGGGTATGACGATGATAGTGTTCCGGCCGCTAGATTAGAATAGTCTGTTTGTACTCATGCAAGGGCAAGCGTTCGGAAGAGTCGTGTACAACTTGGGCCATGTAGGTGTGCGAGTCTCAACGACTTTTGCACGTTTATTTGTGAGTCCACTCCTTCCATATTCGCGCTGTAATGATTGGTGATAATACAATCCTTGTCACTCTCCAAAATACTTTCAATGCATCATCGCCATGTGTTCTGCTAGAACTACTTTAACAAACGCTTCGAGATAGGCGATATCAAGGCTCAGAACCTTGCACCCCAGTACCGATGGCGATCAAATGATCAAGACAGCTTTGCGACCTGCCTTCGCTACTAATGGCGCACATCGATAAAGGGCCGTCGCTATTCAGTATGGCATCGATAACCATGTGAATAAGGCAACCCTCTGCGAGCATTCTATGCCGACAGCGTGGATATATCCACGTAAACATCTGACTAGCTGGTTTCCATCTCAAGAAAGTGCAGACGTGCACTCGACTCCCAGGACTTCATTGCCTAATACCTCAGTAAATCATACCTTAATCACCAGAGTGTGTATATGAATATGGAAATCCTTTACATTCGGAGTATCCTGTCTGTTTTGGGAGTGATTCATCTCCTTATATACACCAGTAGCGCTTGAGTATACGAACTTCCAGTAACAAAGAACACAAACCTGGGAGCTAGCTTGCACAGACACGAACACTGACCTGCAATGCGGTTGCTTCCGAGGTTCATCGTTCTTCACGACATGATCCTAGCGATTCATCCACCTTGTGCCTTTATTAGAGACATGAAGTACTCCACGTGCAGCACACCGAGAGTTATTTCTTGATGGTCGAAATTCATCGAGTGCCACTGTTTCTGTTGCCTTTCTATAAAGCATTCAGCCTTGGATGCTCTGCAAGACAAGCTGATGAGATAGATAGAGATGGGGAGGGGATACGCGCAGCGTCCTGCAGCCTAAGGTTACCAACCATTCTCAATTCTTGGTGTCTTCTTACATTAGTCGCTTTCAGCTCGTGAATGTATAGCTTTTGCCTCCAGCCTCCATTTTCGTCCTTCTCATCCCCTTCGGAGCATTCGTGCTCTTCGAGTAAGGGTCCGCAAAATTACTACCAGCCGGATCATTACCTCTGCGCTTGGCGTGCAGAACGGAAGGTGCATTTGCATAGTCGAAGGCTTCCACAGTCTCAGGCCTATCGTCACCATTCATGACTTCCGCCTTTCTTGCTTTCTCCAAGCGTCGCACCTCCTTCTTCGCCCTTCTCATGCGCTTCTTCTCATCTAGATCGGCACGTTGGCCAAATAAGGGTGCTTCTAATGCATCAGTATTCTGATCACTGCACTCTACAACACAACTATCTACTGCTGGCGAGATTGCTTCGGGTCCCTCATTCGTCTGGGATGCCTTGCGTTTCCTTAACCCACCAGCTGGTTTGACAGCGAACACATCTTCTTGTTGCGAAGCTTTGCCCTTCACGTACTGATGCTCGAGACGCTCCCCCGGGGTGGTCTGATGAATCAAGGAGTCAGCTGTTCGTGTGGTCTTTGATTCCTCGAAGATCTCCGCGGTAAGTTGTGGCAAAGGCAATGCTAGACGAAGGCTTTCGCCCTTGTGTTTTACTTCCAGTCCTAGTGATGGATTGGTAACCATAAAGGTTGGACCCCAAAACACTGAAATTCCGCTTCTGGCTTTTAATTCGAGTAGACTTGGTTGCTTCGGGGCAGTAATTCCCTGTCTTGGGCTGGGGTGAGTTGGCGCACCTTTGTGGGGCGTAGCTGCGCTCATCTTGCGCTCGACATGGAAGGGTTGAACAATCTGCATGAGATCTTTCATGTCAGGTCCCGTGGCACCCAGTCTTTTTGCTTGCTGGATCACTCTAAGCAGATCTTTTTTCTTCTTTAAAAATATTCTCGACATCGGGTGCGCACAGCCATAGAGAGACGCCCCATCGGTAGGTGTCTCTCTTGCAATGGTATATAGAACCTGTTTCGGTATGACTGTGTGCACACTTTCGTCCTCATCTCTCGCAACAGAATCTCGCCAGTGGTGCACCGCCCTGAAAACTGCAAATTGTTCGCGATTGAACAGTGCTGGTGTACGGCAGAGCAGAGGGTACCAGCCCATGGGTCCCAGTCCACGTTCGCTGTCATATAGAGGGCGTTCATATCGCTGGAGAGCTTCGCCTTTAGATCTATCCAATACCACCTGGATGAGGTCCCCGTCTGCTTCAGACCTGTCTGATTTGTCAATTAGCTCATTGCGCAAGTTGTCGTAAATGTAAAGCAGGAAGTGGGTGTCAGATCGAGCATAGTTGAACATCTCCTCCGGAAGTGGCCTGTACCAATTGTTAGCTCATAAGAGGACTCAGTGACAGCGTATCCAGACCGTATGCGCCAGTCAGCCATTTGGTATTGTTTTGCAGCGTCAAAGTCGACGAAGTGCTTGAGTAGATACGCTAAGCCATTCTTCGGATATCCCAATGCGCGAGATGCATGGAAGGTATCGAACAGGCCAACGACATATAAGCCGAAATCTCTTTGCAGCCATATCATGTCCATATATGCACCGTGAAAGACCTATATCGCTGTTAGAATGCGCTGATGGCATCGCAGTGACTGCTCACTTTGATGATCTTCGGATCTGTGAAGACTTCGTTCAATACCTGAAGCTCCTGTCGCCATGGCTTGAGCGTATCAATTATCCAGTCCCTGTCCCTTGTGCTGATTTGCATCAATGACACTAGACCAATGTATGAATGCTCATCGTGATGTTCTAGGTCGACAGCGATCTCGTTTGCTACTTTGAGCTCTTCGAGCATAGAAAGCAAATCCTCAGGGGTGTCAACCATCGTAGCCACAGTACTTTGGTACGGGGTGTATGGTATTGGATCAGCTTTCGCATACGTAGCAGCGGAGTACCGAGATTGCTTGATTTCCGCTTCGTAGGGATGCCTGTATCTAAGGTGAGTGTTAACCATGTTCTCAAATAGAGTGACTGTCTATTGGAGCGATGAACAAAGTGTTAGGTCATACTGTTGGGAGCCATCTATAGACGGAGCGAGGACAAGACTCTCTTCAAGCGGTACAAGAGCGTGAGGCTTTGAGCGGAGCAAGGGCTTGAAAGGTGTTAAGTCGTCGTTTGTGGGTACATTATCAAATAGCAGCTGTGGCTTTGCGATACTCTGTGTACGATAAGCTTTGTCGGGCCTTTGCTTGCGAGCTGGAGTAGCAGCTTTCTTGATTTGCTCTTCCTGGCTTGGGCTTAATCTTCGGACAGCGCCAGTGTACTCATCCAGACAGGCATCAGCTTTCTCCAGAAGATTGTCAAACACATCCACAATGCCTTTCCAGTTGTCTTCAAGTGAGTCTACATCTTCAATATGAGGCGTAGGGACCTCAGTACCTGAAAGTGCAGTCCTTGTTAGCCGTCGCGCGAGCTGCAAGAGCCGTACATTCTGTTGTTCCAGCAGAGGTACGATCGAGGGATTAGAGGAACGAAAGAATGCGAGATCTTCGTTTGAGATTTGCCCAGCAGTCCGAGCGGTGTCGACCAAGGCGGAAGAAATCCCCTCCCGCAGCCCCATGGAATACTCATCCGTAGCCATCGCCGCAGCTCTCAATGAGCTTATGCAATGTCAGGTCATCAAGATCGCCTGGAATGAGTCGCATGAAAAGTTCTAGGCAGGGTCTCGTCATTAGTGGTCTTCCACACCTTAATTTTGGAGCTTGAGATCATTTAGAGCTAGCGCTGCCGCAGAGCCTCAGATCCGAAAATAAATTCATGATTCGAGAGATCCTAGGACTATTGCAATCTTTCAATGGCTCAGACTTGATGTTAAGTGTTTGAAATCTCCTACAAAATGTCTTCCTCTCTGGCTCCGGATTGTAACGAAGTGAAAGAGTGGGTCACCGTCACGAACGCTTATATCACTGGTTTTCGACTAAGACCGCTCTAGACGTTACGATTCATGTTTCTTGAAGTGGTACAGCGACAGTTCGACCATCCATTATCTTAGAAGATTCAACGTCTCACTCATGGCCAGAATTTCTACGAGGTGAATCAACGACAGATGAATGCGAATCTCTGTTTAAGAATTATCAGACGTGCCTTAAGGTAAATGAATTCGAGACGAGGTTTTCGATTTCAGCAGCTCACGGTGATCAGAAAGCTTTGAAAGACAAGGGTATCGACTCGATGCTAGAGGATGCCCGCAATGACAGCAAAGATACTGATGTAGAAAATATGAAACGGAAATGTACGTTTCGAGAGTGACTAAATCAAAGGCAACACCGAACGATTGACAAGTAGCAGGAGTTGAATATGATGGCGTACATACTACTGTAAATTTAGACTTATAGATCGCTGCTCCAAAATCATTCGTTTTGTCTAGTCCTCACGCAGATTTTTCCTTCGGGAGGCCACGAGCCGAGGTGCCGCTCGACGCGCAACGCGTACAAGTTCATCGGGTGTGTAAGAAATCAACCTCCTACCTTCAATTCGCCAGCCTTAACCGACGCAATCTTGATATTATGCCGCACTCCACAGCCTCAGATGAAGCTCCGCCACCAGCGCCAGCTGAGGAGGACACGGTTCTCTCAGACGCGCCTCCACAGAGCCCGGACAAGTTGAGGGAAGAGGAAGGGAACAACGCCGGCGAGAAAGTGCTGCATGTCGATGACTCGACTAGACCTGTGTCAAGGATAGATGTCAAGCTTGAGGATCTTTTCGACGATGCCGATGACGATGACGAGGAGTTTCCAAGCTCTGGAGTTGCTAACGGAAACGTCGAGGGCACCCCACCAACAGCACCAATGTAGGGTTGCTTCACTACATGTTTACACCGTGTCTCTAACATTGTGCTGCTAGACAATTTGCTCCCTCCGCAAGATATACCGATCCAGAAGTCATGCTCGCTTTCTATCAACGCCTCTTCCCGTTTCGGTATCTCTTCCAGTGGCTTAATTATTCTATGAAACCATCGAATAACTTTGGCCATCGTGAATTCGCGTTCACACTACAAAACGATGCTTATCTGAGATACCAAAGCTTCCCCACTGGAGACCTGTAAGCACAAGTAAAGCTTCCTTGTCGGCTTCAAGCACTCAAGCCTCATAGACTTCGGAAAGACATCCTCCGCTTGAACCCTTCTCGCTTTGAAATAGGTCCTATATACACCGCGAATCCCCGCGATCGAAAAACTCTTCGCAAGTCTACAGCGTTTCGTCCAACGGCAAAAGAGTTGGTCTTCGACATTGACCTGACCGACTATGACGAGATACGTACATGTTGTGAGAAAGCCAATATCTGTCACAAATGCTGGTCGTTCGTCACTATGGCCATCAAGGTAGTTGATGCAGCGCTGCGGGAAGACTTTGGCTTTCAGCACATCATGTGGGTCTACTCTGGACGAAGAGGAGCTCATGCTTGGATAAGTGACAGACGGGCGAGAAGCATGGACGATCAGAGAAGGAAAGCTCTAGCGGGCTATTTAGAGGCTATCAAGGGGGGATCACAGAGTGGAAAGAAAGTCAATGTAAAGCGGCCTTTGCACCCTCATCTAGCGTGAGCCGGTACCTTTTACTTGGAGGTGTCGAAGACTATCTAACTTCTGATCAGTCGAAGTTTAGAGATTTTGAAGGAGCACTTCCAGCGCGACATTCTTGCGGATCAAGACCCTTGGGCAAAGCCAGAGAAGGCGGAGCGCCTCCTTCAGCTGCTCCCAGACAAGACCTTGAACGACTCCCTGCGTAAGAAATGGGATGCCGCACCCGGCCGATCAAGTGCTAGTAAATGGGCAGATATTGATACACTGGCGAAGACAGGAGCCAGCAAGAACCTGGATGGTAAAGCTTTACTGGAAGCAAAGCAGGACATCGTTCTCGAATATACTTACCCGCGCCTCGATATCGAAGTCAGCAAGAAGCAGATACATTTACTAAAATCTCCGTTTGTAGTACATCCCGGGACGGGAAGAGTTTGTGTGCCTATTGACACCAAGAAGCTGACAGAATTTGATCCGCTTGGTGTTCCAACAGTGATCAAGTTGTTGGGGGAGATTGACGAATTCGATGGCCGACATGTCAGCGACGAAGGACAAGGACAGAAGGTTCCGGACTACGAGAAAACAAGTCTCAAACCGTTCGTAGATTACTTCAAGGCCTATGTCGGAGCATTACTCAAAGAGGAGAATGGAGTGAAGAGAGAGAGGGAAGAAGACGATGCAATGGAGTTTTGAGCTTTAAGAAGGTGGTCGCACAAACGCAACCGGCGAAGTGGTTTTGTGAGCTGTTCTTTCCGACCGCAACAACGATGAAGTGAGGCTTGGCCTTGTCGCCAGCATTTCCAATCATCCAGCCACGACTTACCCTCGGCATCTTGTAAGGACTAGATGATTTATGTTGTATGTCTATTACACTGACTCCTCAAATCGGTGCCCTTTGACGGTTGCTCCAAAGCATAAGCACATCAGATTGCAACAAGGGTCCGGCTCTGGATGTGTCTGCAATATGGACGAAGATTACTCACTTCTGAAGAGGATTGCTTCGGAGTTCACTTCTCGGAAACCCTGTAGGAATAAGTCGAGCCGCCCAATAAGGTTGGTATGTAGTAGAGAAGAAGGTAGTAAGGCAGAACCTGTCAATAATGACTTGGTACTCTGGACACAAGGACCACCAAATCTGATTCTATTGTTCAAAGAATGAATCCAACGGAGAGAGATGCTCTCAAGCTCGAATGATACAGTGCTTTGCAAATCCGTTGATTTGGCGCTAGTAGGCCGCACGTCGCAGAGGTTCCCCTACTAAAAATAGGTAATAAAGCCTTAATAATATAAAATTATATTTATAATCTATAGACCTCTTAATAAATCTTATAAATTATTTTATATATTTTATTTTTAATATTTTAGATCTAATTAACTATACTACTACTATTATTATATTATAATTATATTATTATTATACCTCTACCTATTATATTAATAATTAAGGAGTATATTAAATATAAGTTTAAGCTTAATTATAATAATAACTAAATTACTACTATATATAAAGTTAATATTAATATATTAAATTATATAAGGTATAATTAGAAGTACGCTACAGAATAGGATAGGGCGGGGCGGGTAGGTATCCTTGAAACCCGCCCTAGTAGTAGGGCGGGTACCCGCCCTGTTAAGAGAGAGGCGGGGCGGGTACCTACTCTAGGTAATAGCGGGTACCTACTTACTTATTAATAGGTAAAGCCTTATTTAAAACCTAGATTTTATCTTAATCTTTATCTTAATCCTCTTTTAATAAGGGAGGAAAGAGATATATAACTTTCTACTATTAAGTTAATTAATATAATAAAATATAATTAAAATTACTATTTTTAAAAATCCTTATAAAATTATTAAATATAATAATAGGTATTTATTTATTTATTAATAAGAGAGATTTTATCTTAAATATTTATATAAATCTTTAAGAAATCTTTATAAAATTATCTTAATCTTTATTTTAACCTTAATTTAAGAGGTATTTAAATAAGATAAAGCCTCTTCCTCTTATAAAATATAATATTATAAAATATAAGATATAAATTTTATTAAAAATTATAAATCTAATTTATATATTATAATAAGATTAAATTAAGATATAAAAGGTAGTTAAATTCTTAATTAATTATATATCTTTTAAATATCTTAATATTTAATTTAATCTTTTATTATTATTAATAGTTAAGAATTAAATTATATAAAAGTTTATAAACCTTGAAGCTTATTTACTTAAAGATCTATTTATTAATAAGATAAAAGTTACTTTAATATTTAACCTTTAATTTATTAGAAATTAATAGAGTTATATAATTATAAATATATACTTTATTAATTAAAATTAATAATATTATAAGATACACATTATATTTAAATATATAAAGGGGAAGTATAATAGTCCTAATTTAATATTATATTTAATAAGGGTTATTAATTACTTTAATTTAAATAAGTAAATTAATATAATTATAATTAATAATACTTTTAATAATATTATAATATATAAAAACCTCTTAATAATAATAAAAGATATTATTAAATTTAAATAATTTAAGATTAAATTTAGGAAGGAATTATATAAAATTTATATAAATTTAAAGTATCTTTTAAATATAAGGAATTATTATATCCCTTATTTATTATATATTATCTAACTTATACTTAAGGAGCTATTAGATATAATTAAGGTATTATTCATTAATTAAATTTTTCTAAAGAAATTAAGATAAAAAGAAGGATTAGGTAAAATTAAATATTATAAGTTAAAAAGAGGCTAATATATTATTTACCTTAATAAAGATATATAATATTTTCCTATATTTTATCTTAATCTTTATATTATATAAGACTTTTATAATAATATTTTATAATAATAGATTTATAAGGCTATTACCTTTTTAAATAATAATAATATATAATATAAAAAGTTTTAAGAGATTTAATAATCTTATAATTAATAAAGGTAAAAAGATATTAATTTATAATAAAATTAAAAAACTTATAATAAGAGCTAGCTTAATAAGTTTATAATATTTAAACTTTTTTAAAATATAAAAAATAAATAAGATTTAATATATTATATATTTATTTAAACTTAAAAATTAAGGATAATTATAAGTAAATTTTTCTTATAAAATAGAGTTATACTTTAACTTAATAATTTAAAATAAAGTTAAGTTAATTATTTAATTGAACTTTATATATCTTTTTATTAATATACTTAAATAATAAGAAGCTTAAGGAAGTTAATAATATATAAAGTATTTTAAGTATATAATACCCTATTTAATTATTTAAAGGAGGAGGTAAGAAAGCTATAAAGGAATAGAATTCTTTAAAAAAGAGATATATTAAAAGGTTTAAAAAAGGTAAATAAAAAATTAATTAATTATTATATAAAGATAAAGTTATTATTAAGAGGTTTATATAATATAATAACTCTTTTTAATTTTAATATAAAGGGAATAATTTTTAAAGATTAAGATACAAATAATAAAGATAAAATATAAGAAAATTATTATTAAAATAAATTTAATATTTAATATTATAATTATTAATTAATTATTTAATATTAGAAGATTTATAAATAATAAGATTTAAGTAAAGATATCCTTAAATAACTTATAAAAATTAAGAAGAAATTATTTAATAATATATAAGGAATAAATAAAGAGATTTATAATTATTATAATATAAATATAATATCTTTTATCTTTATCTTTATCTTTATTTTTAATATAATAGATTATAATAATAATATAAAGACCTTTCTTAATTAATAAAAAGACTTTTCTTTAATATATAATTATTTATCTTATATAACCTATAATATCCTAATAATACTATTTATTAATATTAATTATAAGTATATTTTTAATATAATTAAAAGGTTATATAACTTAATTAAATCTTTTATATTAGAAACCTTCTTAACTATTATAATAATTAATTAATTTTAAGTAATAGAAAATAATAATTTAATAATATAATAAGATCTTAAGATATATAAAATAATATTATATAAGGAGTATTAAGAAGAGGCTAAGTAATAAGTAGATATTATTAATAAGAGTAAAGATAGAGACTTAATTAATCATTAAGATAAAGGCGGGAAGTTTAATAAAATTGAAGAAAATAATAATAGTAATTAAGAGGAATCTAATTATAAATAAGCTATAAATACCCTAAAGATATATAATTATAAAAGGGCCCTTCTAGAAAATCCTATAATTATATAAGAAAATAAATAAAAAAGTATAAGGGATTATAATTTAAAGTTATAAGTAATATTCTAATATTACCTATTATATTATATAATTTATTATTATATAAGATATATTTTAATTAAAAGTTAGCTAATTAATAAAGTATATATATTTAAGATAAGACTCTATTATTAATTAATTATCAATTATTAATAAAAGATTATATAATATATTAACTTTAAGATCTAAGTTAGAGTTAAATAGAGATAATAAATTACTATTTAATCCTAAGAAATAAAGAAGGTATTATAAATAAATGAATAAAAAAAGTAAATAAAAAGGTTAATAAATAAGAATAAAAGGATATAATTATATTAAACCTTATATATATATAAGTTAAATAAATCTCCTTTTATAATAAGAGTAATAAGGATAATAATTAAAATAATTATAAGAAATAATTAATAAACTTTAATTAAATTAATGATTAAATTAATTTATATAAATTAATCTCCTATTTATTAAGAAGTTTAAGAATTAAATAAAATTTATAAAATCCTTTTACCCCCTTAATAATATTATTTATTCTAGATTATATATAATTAATTAATACTTTATATATAACTTATTAATAGTCCTATTTTTAATAATATCCTTTAATTATTATATAAAAGGATATTTTTTAGGGCTTATAAATATATTAAATACTTTATAAGCGCCTATATTATTAAGATTAAATTAGAAGTTATATTACTTATAATTATAACCTTTAAGTTATATATTAATATTAAAGGATAATATTAATTAATTATTAAAGTTTTAAATTTAAACTTTATATTTATTTATATTATAATAATTCTAGCTCTTTTACCTATTAAGTTTATATTTAAATATCTTTATATTAAGTTATAATATTAGGTTTTATTATAAGGTCAGCTTTAATAGAGTAAAGATATTATATAATATTAAATTAATATTTTATAATAAGTATTAATAGCTATTAAAATAGGGGTAGGATAAAAATTAAGATAAATCTTTTTATCCTCTTCTTTAACTTTTAATAATAAGAAAACTTTTTATATATATAAATATAAATATTATACCTATTATAATATTTAAGTTTTAAGTATAAGGATTTAAGTATAAACTTCTATATATTATAAAGATAATTAAATAATAAATAGCTAATTTTATTAATTTTATTACTTATTTTTATTTATAAGAGCTTATCTTTAAATAGTTTCTTATATTTAAACTCCTTTATTACCTCCTTATTCTCCTCTTTATTTTATTTAAGTTATACCTTAAATATAGTATTTATAATAGTATTAATATTAATAGGATTATTTAGATCTCTTACTTTATAATCTTATTAAAGTTAACTCCTATTATTATATATTATAATGTATCTATTTATACTTATATTAACCCTAATTATAATTATTAATATATATAACTTAATAATAACATTAATATATTAATAATTAGAATCTTAATACTTAGGATAAAGATTAGGATAAATTAATAATTAATAATAACTTTTATTATAATTTATTTAAGATTTAATTTCTTTTTTATAATAAAGGTATCCTAATTATTATAATTCTTTATTATAATTTACTTCTTATAATTAATATCTTTATAATTAGCCTTATTAACCTTTTTAATAAAGAGCTCTTTAATTAAATATTTAATTTAATAATTCTAAGATTTAATAATATTTAAATATTAATTAAGGGCTTTAATAGCTTTATATAATACTTATAAGACTCTAACCTTATATCTATATTTACTATATTTACTATATTTAAGTATTATAATTTTACCCCTTATTATTTAATTATTAATCTTCTACTTTATTTATATTATTATCTTAATCCTAAGGATATAAACTTATAATTTAATATTATTATTATATAGATTAGTTATAATAATATTTAATAATATAGCGTAATAATAATAACTATATTTAACGGTTATAATTAAAAGGAGGATAGAGAGTTAGAACTTAAGCCTTAATTATATTAATATTATATTAAGTACCTATATAATATTAATTAAAATAGTATTAATATAATTTATAATAAACTTCTAATTAGTTAATTTAATTAATATAAAAATATCTTAAGGAAGTTTATTCTTAAATATATAATAAGTTATAATCCTTCTTAAATTCTTCTTAAAAAATAATTAAGATAAAGATTATAATAATTATTTATAGACTTTTAAAAGGTATTTTCTTAAATATTATAATAGCTTATATATAGATTTTATAAAAAATATAAAAGTAATATATAAATATTAAGATTTCTATTTTTAGATATTATTATTAAGTATTATTAATTATTTAATAATAGAAAGCTTAATATCTCTTTTATCTCCTATTAAAAATAGTTTAAGATAAAGATTAGGATAATTTCTAAGGGACTTCCTAGGGATAGTTTAAGGGTATTAGGGGTAGATTTACCCCTATTAATAAGTATCGGGTACCCGTTTTTTTAATAGGGCGGGGCGGGGCGGGGCCGCTAAAATTTAGGGCGGGTAGAGACCTCTATAACCCGCCCCGAAACCCGCCCCGCCTAGCTCCGGGGCGGGTACCTGGAGCGGGTACCCGGACCCGTTCCGCAGCGTAAATTTAGAAGGAGTAGGATATAATTTATATACTATTTATAATACCTTAATTAAGATATAATTATCTTATAAATATAAGAGGAGCTTTTCATTTACTTAAATTAGCGCCTAATAGCTTATTTAAATAAGATAGCCTATTTCCTTTATAATAAGTTTAAGATTATTATTAATAAGTTAATAATCTAATAATATTTATAATAATTAGGCTAATTTAAGAAGAATATAAGGAAGATAATTTAATAATATAATTAAGACCTTAAAAACTTATAATTTATATATTTAACTAGCTAATAAATTAATTAAATTATCTTCCTTAATAAGAATATAATATATAAGTATATTAATAAGAGGCTTTATTAATTACTTCTTTATTTATATATTAATAATAAGATCTTAAGTAATAGATATTATAAATAGGTACCCCTTAATGATATATTATATTAAATATAAAAATTAAAATACTTAAAGAGGTAAAGTATCTTATTTATATTTATAATTAATAGCTATCTTTTATATCTTATATATTAAGGCTGTATTAAGGTTAATATATTTAATAACTTTATATATACTTAGGTCCTCCCTTGTTATAGCTAGGTTATTAATAGTAAGTTATAATTAATAATTATAATTAATAATATAAGTATATATTAAAATTAAGAGTTAATTAATATAATAAATAAGGCTAGTATTAAATTAATTAATTAATCTTTATATTTATTAGACTTAAACTGAATTAAGATATTATTTACTATCTTAAAGAGATAAATTAAGAAGTATTAAAATATTATTACTTTATATAAAGAGGATAAATAATTTAATAACTTTTTAAAGCTTATAATTAAAGTTTAATTAAAGTTTATAAGTCTTAATGATCTCTTTTAAAAGTAAGGTATTATATATAAGAGATAATATATAAAAAGTAGAAATTATATATTAATTTAATATTATATTCTTTATAAATATTATATAAACGCTTATTATTATTATATTAATTAAGTATTTAAATAATCTAATATATTAAACTTAAAGGATAATATCTATTAATTTTTATAAATATTATTATTATTATTAAAGCCTTTACCTCCTATATTATCCCCCTACTTAATAGGAGCTAAGATTAGGCTATTCTTATATATTAATTTAACTAGTATAAAGCTCCTAATAAATAGAGTATCAAAAGGTTAAATTAAAAGTTTAAAATAATAAAATAAGAGTTATTTAAGAAGCTATAAGGCCCTAGGCCGCTGGCTCTAAGCTAGCGGCTAGGATATATAAAAGACGTAGAGTCAAGTAATATAGCTTAGATAAGGTGTAGTATACTAATATCTTAGGTAGTATATATATTAGAACTAATCTCTAAGGAACTTAGGAAAATACGGGGGAGAGCTTAGTAGATATATATCTATTAAGACCCGCCCTAATATTATATTAATGCTACCCCGTATTTAGGAGGAAGGTCTACTAAGTAGGCTGTATAGTAGCGTATAAGGCGTATATATATTAGGGCCTAATAAATACCTCCCCTCCTAGGTCCTAGTCCCTAGGGATCTAAATATATTAAATACTTATTAAAAAACCTCGAAACCTAGTAAGAAAAATAAGGGAAAAGAGTTACTTAATATATTACCGTACAGCGGCGTTAGTAGTATATATATAATACGCGCGTACCGAACTATATAACGATGATATTATCTAGTAGGCGTAAATAGAATATATCCTTATAAATAAATAATATATATATAACTATAAATATATAGTCTTAACTATATTATAATAGTAGTACTTATAGTATATACTAGTAGCGGAGTAATACTATTATTACCCTTATAAGATATTATATCTATAGCGTATACTAATAGTAGACTTAATATTTATGGAGTATCTTATAATACTATCCCTATAAACTAAGCTAGTAGTAGAATAGCGTTATATTAATATAATAATTATATAGTTACCTATTATTAATTTATTATATTAATAGCGATAGCGACGGCGTATAGTAGGCGTATACTAATAACAGTGGAATATATAGCTCCTATTAGGCAGATACGTTAACGTATATCGTTATTCATTTAGCCTCTATTAAGGACTAATATAGAATTAGATAGAATCTTAGTAACTATTATTATTATTTTAAATAACTTTAGTTACGTAGGCGCTAAGAAGGCGTATCCTTATAAATAAATCTTTTATTATAAAGTTTTATCTTCTTTATAACTCTTATAACCTCTCTTATAAGTATTTACTTAGGTTATAAGAGATTGATAATAATAATACTAATATATAATATAAATATCTTATTATTACATATATATATTACTACTCTATAAGTATACTATTATTATGTTATTATATTATTATTTATTAATATATTAATTTATAATAGACTTCTACTTTTAAGTATATCTATATACGCCTACTCTAAGATAGTACGCTAATATCTATAATATAATAAATCTTCCTTATAGAATTTATTTTATATTAGGAAAGGATAATAAATATAATTATAATAATATTTCTCCCTATTAATATTATATTAATAGCCGTTATAATATAAATTATTATATAAGGATATATTAATATTAACTTAATAATGTTATACTTATTAATATATTATAGATTCTACCCCTATATTAGAATAGGATAAGATAATCTATATAATTTTTAGAAACTATTAACTAGTATACTTTAATAGAAAAGAAGTAAAAGTAACTTAATAAGAAAATTACTTAATAGTGGAAAGTATATAGGTAGATAGTAGCTATAAGTAAGTAAGCCCCTTAAATTATAGTTAACTTATAAAGTTAAAACTAGGAGCTTAAGGCTTATATTAGTAAGTTAGAGGGCTAAATAGAAGTTATATAGATTAAACTTAATAGCCTATATTAATATAAAGAGGAATTAGTACCGCTAGAGTCCTATAGGTAATCTTAGCCTAACTTATAAGATCTTTAATAAGGCTTTATATTTAATAATAACTTAGCCTAGTTAAATAATAAGTTTAAGGAAGAGTTTGAAGGCTTTAGTTAATTAATCTTTATAATTATACCTTAATATAAATAAGTTATTAATATATTTTATTTACTATTAAACTTCATAAGGTATAGGGTACCTAGGCTTACTATCTAATAGTATATCCCTAGTATCCTTATTAGATTATACTAAGATTAATAGTAATCTTCTAAATATAATATATTATAACTATTATAATTATATAAATAGATATAATAAAAGTATATTCTTACCTAGACTACTTATATAAGTAAGTATAATTATATAGAGGAGTATAATTATAGTATAGATTTATTAGATATATACCTACTTTATCTTATAATTTATTACGTCGCCGCCGCTTACTAGTTATATATATTATTAGTTAAATATCTTTATTATACTTATACTTATTACCCGCCTACGTATTATAGGATTAAGTTAACTTATATACCTTATTAAGGTCTTTATTAAGAACCTACTAATTATATTTATTACCTTAGCCTATCTATTTAACCTTATATTAAATACCTTATTTATTATTAACCTTATTAATAATTTCTTTAACCTCCTACTATTCTTTATTATTAATGAATTCAGGGGCTTATATAAAGGTATCTACTATTTTACTATAATTATAAAGGTGGTAAGGTTCTAGTAATAAGATATAAAGTATATTATAAATCCTATAAATCCTAGGTAATAATAAGTAATATACCTATATACTAATTTTATCTATAAAAAGATAACTTCTTATTTAGGCGTTTTTACTTTAGGTTCTTTATTATTAATATAATTAATTACCTAATATTGTATATTTATAGCTTATAGTTCTTATTATAATACTTAGCTTAAGACTCTTATATAGTTTAAAGGCGCTTAGTAGCTTTATCCCTTATAATTTATAATAGTTTAACCCTTTTATTTATACTAGGTACCTCCCCCTCTAATGACTTATCCTTGAGTTCCTAATAGAGTTCGGGGTAATATCTATATATAAGGTAGAATAGTATTGTTCTAATAAAGGAATAATAACTATTTATATATATATATTTAATTATAAGTAATTATTTAACCTAGTTAGTTTAAATATTATTTATAAAGATATATAAATAGTATTTAAGTACCTGATTTTAACGCTTAATTTACTTATCTATTTATAAATAAAAGGTAGTACTAAGGCGCCTCTTTATTTTAAAGTAGAAGTAAATAGCTAATTAGAAGGTACTTATAAATATAGAGTCTCTATTATTAATAATATTATTTAATATACTATATTAATATACTATTTCTTTATAAAATACTTCCACTAGCTACGCGGTATTAATTATAGTATTAATAGGTATATATTATACGATTTTAATAAACTAATCTATAATAATAAGGATTAAGTTATAGACTATATTCTTATATTTATTAGGGGGTAAACTTATAATAAAGTCTATTAAAATTTCCTTCTAAGGCTTAATTAAAATTAGAAGAGAACTAAGTTTACTATAAGTATAATAACGTGGTAGTTTAATTTATCAATAAATATTATAAGTTTAATAATACTTAATAATCTAAGTTAAGCTTCTATTTTAATAGTACTTATAAGTAAGAAGATTATATATCTTCTTAATATTAAAGTAACCCGTTAAAGGATTATTATAATAATAGTAAATAAGCTTACTCTATAATACTTTATCCCTAGGGATATAAAGATAACTATTAAAAGTTAATAGGCCTTTAGAGTCTAAGCTCTATACTTATAATTAACTATAATAGCGTACTATTAACGCCTCTAAAAAGGACTTTACCTAATTATTATACTTCTAAATATCCTTAATGAGAGTCTTTATAAGCCTTTAAGTATTATTATAAGGAGACTCCTTTAATATATTTTTTATATCCTTTCTAGGTATAATAACCTAAATACTTATAATATAAAATATAGGTATTATAATTATAATAATAGCTTTAGCTTCTTTAAGGTCTTTATTCCTTTAAAGAGTAAGCTTATTCTATAGTATTAATAATAATTTTATATTTAAGGGAGACTTTCCCTTATAATTAGGGTAGTAAGATAGCGTATTTATAGGGTTTAACTTCCCTAGGTAATAGAGTATCTTAAAATTATAGGCGGTAAGCTTTAATACCTATTATACTTATCTAGAGTTAAGTTCTTTTTATTTTATAAACCCCTTAAGATTATTATAATTAATTTATACCTTAATAGTAAACTTATTACCTTCTAGGTAATATTACTACTATCTTATTATTATTATAATAATAAGTAATTCCTAATTATAGGTCTTATAATTTTATTTTAAGTTAATTAATTTCTAAGATTAAAATATAATAGGTTACTAATATCTATCTTTATCTTATTATAATAAAACTACCCTTATAATAAAGTTTAATATATTAGTCTTTATATAGAGTACCTTTATAAGGTTATAATAGTAGAGAAATAATATAAAGGTAAAGGTATTTTATAGTACTTAAAATACCTCCTTAATAATAATTATTTAATTTAATAACCTAATCTTTTTATTATCTTTACTCCCTTTAAGTAGGCTTATAAGCGGCTCTATTATATAAGAGTAATTATTAATAAACTAATAATAAAAATTTATAAAGCTTAAAAAGACTTATATATCTTAATAGGTTTTAAGTTAAGGCTATTGCCTAATAATCTTTATATACTTAAGATCTATTTTAATACTAGAAGTTAAAATAATAAACCTTAAAAACTTGATCCTCTTAATATTAAATTAATACTTTTTAAAATTTATAAATAGTAAGAATTATTATAGCTATTCTAATATTTATTAAACATACTATTAGTAGTCCGCTAGGTTAGAGCTATAAATTAGGATATTATTTAAGTATATTATATATATTATATTAATAAGTCCTATAAGGGCCCTATTAATATA
>JAABUL010001895.1_pt1 | contig 37149 bp, 14 predicted proteins | sample 5559151 | NCBI WGS metagenome assembly JAABUL01 (sample SAMN10711876, study PRJNA513368) | rock metagenome | isolation source: Antarctica rocks | place: Antarctica: Victoria Land, Pudding Butte sud | reverse complement strand
CAACAATGGTGTTGATGTAATGACGGGCACATGAACTATCCTCCATTTTTCACGCTTGTCATACTCGTCCTATACACGGCCCAGGGGGCCTCGAAGACTTTTCAACGCCCTCTGAAAGATACTGTACCTTCTTGAGGGCCCGACCTCATTAGTCCTACCCCGCCTTCTGCCTTCTTTGCACACGGCTTGTAAGCACCGATACACTCCCAATCGCGCACCTACCGTGAATGCAAATACCCAGCTTGGACGTTATGGTGGGAGATCACACAACCCTGCCGTTCGGCCCCCATTGCAATCATGCGTCATCTCCAAGATGGTTGCAGCCATGTAGATCAGAAAAGATCAGCTCCACCTGCCTTACTGGTGTGCGGCTCGTCATCATCCAGCAAACCGTCGAGGGTTTGGGACGGTTGAGCTGAGGAACCTCATTTCCTTTCAGCTTGTCCACCATGCAAGGCGATGGATATAAAGGCTGTGGTGGTACTCCGTTTTTCTCTCTGTCCTGCAGCTTTCTTGACTCGGTGGAAGTACAATCACTCTCTTTGAACATTGTGTTTTCGATATCTCAGTCCTTACTCGAATCAGTCAAATACACACTCTCTTTATAACAATCATGTATCAATCCCTATCTTTCGCTTTGCAGGCACTCGCAGTTGTCTCCTTAGCCTCCGCTCTTCCCTCCCCAGCTATTCCTTACTCCCCTATCACACAGGGTACCGCACTACGGCCCATCGCCATCAGGGACTTTGAAGCTGCCACGGGTCTACAGCGCCGTGAAATAACTGAGGACTTCTCCGATCTTTCCCTCCAGACGCAGTTGCAGCTAATCTATGGGAGTCCTGGAGGTCAGCACACGCCCTTGCAACCTCGTATCCCAAGCTGATGAGAAGCAGACAACGGCCAGCTTCTGCTCGCAAACATGACCCTCTATGCACATGATGGTCTCGAGATGATTATGATGGAGCGGTTTGAAGGCCTCACCTCCGCAGTTGACTGTCACGGTGACGACGGAACAATGTCTTTGACGTTCTCTTCGGCAGATGCATATAAAGCTGCGCTACAAGAATGGGCGCATATCAACGATTCTGACGAAGGGAAATTTCTGCTAATCGCCAACCACGATGGATGTGGACCTAACGATCGAAGACAGCCATATATGTATGCACTCCAGTCTTTCAAGCTCCGGAAACTACTGACTGTCGAACAGTATTACGAAAGTCACCGAAGACGAGCCGAACTACACCACCTACTTGACGGCCCAAACGGCGCCATTTTCTGATGTTGCGTCTACATACGATCTCGACTTTGGTCACATTACGCCATATCAGCAGACTTCTCGAATCAAGGAGCGGGGCCTCTTTGGTGCCGTTTCATGCGTTGTTACCGGTAGCTGCGATGAAAGCAGAAGTGTTACATTCGATGTCAGCGCAGGAACCAAAGGAAAAGTATCCAACATTTACAGCGATAAAAGACTTACTCTCGATTGTATCAATTGTTTTACTACCGGGAGCTTTAAGCTTGCAGGGCACATTTCGGTATACACCAACTCTATCCGTGTCATCACCAAGAGGCTAATCACAAGAGTAGACCCACCACTGGTCAATCGTGGCGCTCACCCTGACGGCAACCCCACAAGACTTCATGGCTGAACTAGAGCTCCAGGCAACCGTGTCAGCCTCGTTAAGTCCAGCGAGTCTTCAGTACGAGAAACAGCTCCTTTCTGTACCCATTCCCGGCGCGGGCATCTCCGTGGCCGACATCTTCAGCATTGGTGCAGTTCTCTCCTACAATGTCGGTGTCAGGACGACCATTCAAGGCAATGCCACTGTGGATTTTGGACTTTCGGCGTCCATCCCCAACACCGCACAACTCACCGCCGACGTCAAGAATCCAGATCTAAGCTCAGCCACAGGCTTTAGTGGAGGCTCCTTGACACCGAAATTCGACGTCAAGGACATCTCTGCATCCATATCACTAGCCGCGTACTCGAAACCAAAGCTCTCGTTCGGAGTGTCACTTGTCAAGATCGGGACCGCAGACGTCGACATCAGCGTCAAGTTACCCGAGGTCGACGTTACGCTGACCGCCGCTTACAACCCAGCCGGCGTGTGCACGGGCAGCAATTCCGTCACAGGCGTCTCGGTAGCTAGCAGCTACGGCATAGAGGTTGATCTCGACATTGACGCCAAACTCGGCACCTTGACATCACCGACATGGACGAAGAAACTCTTCAACATCACCGAGCCTATCGCTTCGCAATGCTTCCCCATCAACATCCCAGGTCTCCAACCGAGCAAAACAGCCATTCCCACACCCGTCCTCGTAGCGCCAATTGTATCGGTCACGAGCGCACCCACACACATCTATGTACCCTCGGGCGCTCCAACACTTGCCCCGATCGTTAATGGCTCGAGCTATCTGATTGCGCCTTCGGGGGCATCGGTGCCTTACTCTGCCACCGCGCGGACAGGTACGCCGAATTTCACCGGCACCAATGTCCTTTCTTCAGGCATCGTGGTTTCGGGGGTTTTGGGATCGGCAACCGGTGCAGTGCTTAGCAGCCAGACAAGCGGTGCTCCGTTCCCTATCTCAAACTCCACATCGTCCAGTCTACCAGGCACAACCGGTGCTGGTTTCGCATCTGTAACTTCGGCCTCCTTGCGACCCTCTGGCAATCTGCGGTATCGAAAGTCGTAGGAGCGCAAAGCACTCATTCCTGTCGCGTTGCCAGCGCTCTTTCTCTTCTCGATATTCTCTCGTGAGATTTATGACACATTCTCAATGATACCACGGCGTACGGCGTACCCTTTGAAACCCTAACGAATAATGTCTTACCAACAATGAATCCAATTCCAAAACTTCCTCCTATACATCCCAACTTCATTCTTCACAGCTTATGCCTCGATCACTCATAAAAACCCCGCCGTCCTTAGTCCCTCCTCCTTCAACTTCAAGTATGACAGCATTAGCTAAGAAAAGCTATCAATCTCCCACTATCTACCAACCCCTCATTGAAAAAAAACCTTCCAGCCTATATTATACCCTTCATCTCCCTTCCCGTCTATAACCTCTCCAGCGCTTCCCTCCTAGATAAGCCGTTTATCTTATAACTTATATCCTCTATATCTTATAACCATCCCGTCGTACCTAGATCCCTCTAAGTACTCCACGAACGATAGTCTAATCCATATCCCTTAATCTGTACCATCTCCTCCCCCTCACAAAATAGAAACTCCAACCTCCTACCCACCTCCTACCTCATCATTCCGCAACCAAAACCTCATCTCAATTCCCAACCCCTCCATTCCAGTAACCAACCCCCCCTCTCCCAAGCAAAGGTTCTACATCTACCGCCCTACCCTCATGAATCTAAATCCAAATGATATACTACCCGCGTTATACCTATTATTCAACTATCTAAGTCATCCTCCCTCCCTACCTTTAGACCTAGAAATAGATTACGGGCGGTCACAACGATATTCCAGACACATACTTTTTGAAAATCGACTTTTGTAAGTAGTTAACAGAATCCAACGTCGTTATATATAACTAAATACTATATAACTACGTAGTCTTAATACGTCTATAACGCTTATTATATATAATATCGCTAGTATTAATAATATACCTACTATTATAATTATTAGGATTAATAATTATTACTTAAGTCTAGTATTACTATTGATATTTATATATCTAGAGTATTAATATAACTACTTTATAAAGAGTAATTATAGTAATATTCTAGATATAGTAATATAGAATAGTAATAGACTTATTTATAAGATATTAACAGGCTTATTATAAGATAGTAGTAGGCTTATAATAAGATAATAGTAGGCTTATAATATAATATCTATCCTACTTATACTTATATAATCCTATATTAATTATTTAGTTATATATAATAATATTAGGTTTTAAATCCTAGATTTCTAGAATAATATATCTAGAATATTATTATAACTACCTATCTAGATATATATATATATATATATATATATCTAAGTAGGATATAAATCCTAAATCCTTAAACCTATAATATAAAAGTATTAAAGTATTATAAGTCTTTTTATTACTATACCTTAAAGGATATAATTTAAGTAAACCTTAATTAGGCTTATAAAAAGGATTATTAAAGATAACTTAAGTATAAAGTAAACTACTTATTAAGTAAACTAGTCTAATATTTAATAATATTTAATACTTAAGAATTAAGTATAGTAAAAGAGAAGGAAAATATATTATTTAAGTATAAAGCTCTTATTTATTAAGAAATATTATTATTAATAGATTTATAAGGTTTTATATAATAGGATTATATTAGTCTTACTTATTATAAGCTACTTATATAATTATAATAAGTAATAGATATACTTATTATAATTAAGATCTAATAAGTAAGATAAGTCTTACTTCTTAAATTTAGATAATACTATAATTATATTACTTTTATATATTAAATATATTACTTCTATCTTATAATAACTATAAAAACTTATAACTTACTTAGAATATTATAAGTACTTATAAGTAGATTTAGAAGGAATATCCTATATTATTACTTTTAAGTACTTAAGATTTTTCAGACTCTAATAAAATTATATCTTATATAAGAGGACTTATAAATATATCTTACTAGTCTATTATTAATATAGATTTTATCTTTATAATCTATTTAAGATTTATGAATTTTAAAGTAAGTTAGAGAGGTTTCTAACTCCTCTCTTAAAAATAGCTTTAGCTTAAGCCTTGATTTTTAGAAATGTTAAATTAAAAATTATTGATATATAACTTATATATAATTTAAATTAATATTTTTTAGACTTTTTCTACTATCTACTCTAGGATATCAAAGTTACTTATATAAATTATAAGTTCTCTTTCTTACTCTAGGTAAGTTAGAAAAAGGCTAATACTATTAATATAGTAATAAGTTCTTAAGTTTACCTATCTAATTATTTATTTACACTTATAAATTACTAATTAATTATAAATATTAATACTTTATTAGTTTTTAATTTTAATTTTAATTTTCAAAATATATTTATAAATTATTTATAAATTATTAAGAATAATAATAACTTAGTTCTCTATAACTTCTTATTATTATATATTAGTTATACTATTAATAATAAATAGTCTTAGGAATTTTTTTAAGTACTATTTCAAGTTATATTAAAAAGTCTACTATTATAAATTATATAATTATAAAGTTATAAGAGATCTAAGCTTATAACTTAAAAAAAGGATTAAGTTATCTAATTTCTTATTAATTAAGTATTATAGTATATTAGTACTTAATAATATATCTACCTTTATATATATATATATATATTTTAGTCCTAGTATAATATATCTCCTTATATCTCTTTCAGACTTAACGCTAATTAGGGCTTAGCGTATACTTATATAAATTATATAATACTAGTTAGAATATTAAAGATAGAATTCTATATATATAAAAATATTAATATTAAACTAGTCTAAATTAAGTTCTTGATATAATTCTATTTATCTTTTATATATAATCTTATCATGATACGACTCTAGTTATATAACTAAGTCTTAGTATAGATTACTTAGTACGTATATACCTTGCCTGTAACTATATAGATAGATATTATCAATATTATTATCTATTATATAACGTATCTACGTTATTATTCTAATAAATAGTAGTAATACCTATATATAGTACTACTTATCCTTAGTTACTTCCGCTTACTATTATTTTAACGCCTTTATATATAAGACTATTACTATAAAAATAGTAGAAAACCTTATAAGAGTAAATCCCCTAGTACTGAATTATAATAGGTATTCTTTATTATTTAGTAATCCTTTTATTAGGCCCGTTACTATAGCTCCTAATAAGAAGGATAAAGATAAAGAGTATTAGGTTATAATAGAAGAAGAAAGCCCGCTAAAATCTATATTAGAGGAAGTAAGCGGAGGCGGAGAAGGTAGCGGAGAAATAGGCGGAGAACTTATCCTTAATATATAATATACTAGCTAAGGTATATCCTCTATTTCTAGCTTCTCTAACAGTTAAGTTAATAGTCTTATACTACTATTTTTAGGTATATTAGACTAAAAATTATAATAGTATTTTAGTTAATATTAATAGTAATCTAATCTAATTCCTAGCATTAGGTATCCTAGGTATTTAGCCTTAATTCCTCTACTAATATTAGGTAAAAAGTAAGAGGATTAGTTATAATAGTTATAATAGTAAGAGTAATACTATAATAATATTATTCCTATTAAGAAATTAAGACCTAAAGATATTAGTTTTTTTAATCCTAAGTATATTAATAATAAGATGACTTCTTCTAATAATTCTTAGATAGTTTATACTAGAAAGTACGTTATTTACTAGGATGTCTATATATTTATTAATAGGCTTAAGTATCTAGCCTACTCTTATAAAAGTACTAATATTATTACTATTATTTCTAAATACCTTTATAGTAGAGTATTAATATAGTATACTAATAAACTTATAGATAATAAAAAGTATAGCCTATAGATATATAACTTATAACTCTAATATATTACACTAATCAATTAATTTAAGATGCGTATTATAATAGTCTTAGTATATCTTAACTCCTAGTCCTAAGCCTATAACCTATATAACGTTAAAAATTAGACGCCTAGAGTATAAAACTAGTAAATACTCTACTATATTAAAGTAGTAGAAATAACGTCTATATACTATTAATTATATATTATCTAGAATTAATTAGATATTAACTTATAATATAAAATACCTAAGCTATTACCTTATATCTTACTTACCTAATTTCTTAAGTATATTAATAGTAAGATATCTATTTAGTAATAAATAGCTAATAGATAATAATCTTTTTTATAACATTAATACTATTTATCCTAATAATAGTAAAATTCCCCTTATAATTAGCTCCTATAATAGTAAGACCGCTAGTAATAGATAAGAAATAAAGAAAATAAAGCTATTTAAGATAGATTTCCCTTAAAGATCTCTATTAGGAATAGTAAGTAATATATCTTCCTAGCGGAGGTAACTCCTAATAGTAATAGGATTTATAAGGATAATAGTAGCTACGATTACTTTATTAATCCTATAAAGGCTAAGGAATAAGTATAGGTAAAGGTCTAATACTATTAGTCTATTTATATATATACGTTAGATTTCTTATTTTAATTCGTTAGATAGTCCTAGACGCTAAACTATATTTAGTATAGTATTATAGATCTATATATTTCTAAAGATATTACTAATTAACTAGAACTATCTATCTAATATCTAGTTGTAATATTCTAGATCTACTAAGACCTTTATATAGAATAGCTAATTTCATTATAAGCTACGTAATAATAATACGAAGGAGGATTACAAGTATATAAGTAATAACTACTAATTAGTTAAGATAGTATACTATTACTATAATATCGCTATCGTATATAAATAGTAAGGATACTATTATCTTTCAATTTTAGTAGGTATATTATTATAGTACGACTCTAGTTATATAACTAAGTCTTAGTATAAATTACTTAGTATATATATACCTTACTTATAACTATATAGATAGATATTATTAATATTATTATCTACTATATAATATATCTATATTATTAATCTAATAAATCTTTTTACTATAATAGAATATCTAGATATTAAAATCCTAAAGATCTTCTATCCTTATCTAAGCTTATTAATTAGTTATAGATATAATAGTTATATCCCTTAGTTAAACCTAAATTTTAGTATTTTTAATAGAATATTAAGACTTTTAATAGTAGTAAATATATATTATACCTACTTATATACCTACTTATATAATATTATTTTATTAATACTAAAAGATATATATTATTCTACGCTACGTAATACATTAATAATAATGTAAATTAGCTAATTACTACTAGAGATATATATATTAATAAGGTTATATACTAAATCCATGTGATATAACTACGCTAAGATGTTACTAAGATACCTAAGTATACTATCTTACTAACAATTAACGTCCACTTATTATAATATATATCCAAATGGTACAAATGATACGCATGGCCCTACGGAGCAAATCACCCCCGAAATGACGTAGATCGGCCAATTAACGACAAAGATATATCTAGAAATATGAGTTTACACACCAAAATCCGTGCGATATAACTGCGCCAAGACGTTACTAATATACCTGACTATGCTTTAACATACTAACTAATCAACGTCTACTTATTATAATACATATGCAAATTGTAGCAATGATACGCATAGGCCTACAGAGTAATATGCACCTAAAATGACGTAGATTAGTCTATTAATACAAAAGATATAACTAATTCTATGAGTTTACCTACTAAATCCATATATCTTGGCACCGATTTACCTACTATACCTGTGCCTTAACATACTAAACAATCAACGTCTACTTATCATGATATATATCCAAATAGTACATATAATACGCATGGGCCTACGGAGTATATACACGTCAGTCGACCTGTTAGCGATAAAGATATAACTATTCTATAAGGTTATATACCTAAATCTATATACTAACTACGCTAAGACTTACGATTACCAGGTAGTAAGAGTGAAATACGTAAAAATCTGGATTTTTATAGGTATTTTCTAGTTAAGTATAATAGTATATTTTAAAAAAAAATCTAAAAAACTCTTTAGATATATATTAAGATATTAATTTATAATCCGCCGTGATTAATCTAAACTAAATGCTAATTTTATTAGCTACTACTACTTTACTTATATAACGCGTATAAGGCTTAGTTAAAAAAGTCTAATCTCTATCTTTATAGTTGTAAATTATTAGTATTGTAAATTAATTTATAATCCTTAAATCTATAATTAATTTATATAAATTAATTATAAATTAATTTATAATTTTATAAAATACTTTTTTATAATGAATTTAATAGGGATTCTTTTAATATAAAAAGAGTAATAGTAGTATTTAGCTATTATAATATTATATTAAGTCTAATATATCTATTTTTAGTAGTAGACTAAGAATAGTATTATATATTCTAATTATTATAACTTAATAATATAGATTTCTATATCTAATCTTTAATTATTATAGATATAGATAGATTTTATAAAGATAAATATAATATCTATTTATAGATTAATAAAGCTTATATTATATATCTATATAAGACTTAATTAAATTCTAAATTTAATTACTATAAGCTTTATTATAAGATAAGATATATTTACTTCTAAGATTATTGATATATTTTACTACTACTACCTAGCGTTTATTATTACTACCGAGCATTCACTATTACTACCTAGTATTCGCCGCTACTAACTAGCGATAAATAGCTATAAATGCTAGGTAGTAGCGGTGAATAAGTATAGAATCTTATAAAATTAAGGATTATAATATTATAATTTAAGGTAGTAAGTAAACTTAATTAATTAATAAATCTATAATAAGTAGTAATATATATATAATATATATTTATAGATTACTAAAAATAGTATTATATAACTATATAAAATTTTATAAAATATAAATCTAAGTATAAAAGTCCTTATAATAGGATTAAGTAAAGATACTTCTAAGATTTAAATTTATATATTCTACTACTACGTAGCGTTTACTATTACTACCTAGTATTCACTACTACTAACTACTAATAAATAGCTATAAATGCTAGTTAATAGTAGTAAATAAGTATAGAATCTTATAAAATTAAGGATTATAATATTATAATTTTAGGTAGTAACTAAACTTAATTAATTAATAACTTAATTATATATAATAATATAAAAACTATCGACTTATAGATTACTAAAAATAGTATTATATATCTATATAAAATTTTAAAAATTTTAAAAATATTAATATATATTAATATAAATATATATTACTATAGATCTTACTAGTAAGTCTAATATAAAAGTAAGCCTAATTTAGATTAAGATTTTCTTTAAAATAGATTATTATATAAAGTTTTACCTACTAATAAATATACTTTATATTAAAGTATATAGAACGTAGTTTTAATATCTTTAAAAGAAGTTATAGAAACTAGTAGAACTTTTACTATTATACTATTAAATATAAAGAAATTAATTTTAATTAATTTGAAATAGCTTAATAAGATTATAAGAAGTTATTATAAAAATTACTAAATATAGACGTCCTATTTATAGTATCTTATACTTAAGTCCTTAATATATCTATATCCTCCTTCTTCTCCATTATTTCTGTTAAGGATCTATTATATTATAGTATAGTTATAGATTATTTAACTATCTATATAGATGAAATCTATGGATATAAACGTGTTTACGGGATTTATAGGATCTATTAGGTAGGGCTTAGCGTACCCGAGGACGAATATTAAAATATAATATACCTAGTAAATCTATACTTATAATAATTACTACCTTTTTTAAGAAAGATAGCGTCCTCGCTATCAATAGCGCTAGGGAGGTGCTTTAGCTACGTAGGTAGCTAATTAGAAGTCCTTATATATATATCTATCTATCGCTATATATATAAGAATAAAGGAAAGAAAGGATTATAAGAAAATAAGCCTTCTACTAGTTAAGCTTCTCCGGGGGCGATAGTAAGGTAACGATAGCGGCGATTAAGCTATAAAGTAGCTCTAGTAGTAAGTAAGAAGGATATCTAGAAGCTAATAAAGAAACGAAGATAATTAGTATTAAAGTTATTAAGAAATAAGTCTATAAGTATTATCTATATTTCATTTAATAGAATTTAGATCTTTAGCCTTAGCGATTTTAGTAATATTCCTTAGGGCCTAAACGTAGTTAATTAATAATATCTTAGACTTTATAATATTTCTTCCTATTATACTACTTATAGTTAGGTGTCTTAGCGATTATCTTACTATTATTAATCCTATAGATATTAGATTTATTAGTATACTAGATATTAGTCTTATAAATATCGATTTATAAACCTTTATATATAAGTCATAGATTAATATAGTAGGAAGGACCTTAGTAGAATGAATAAAGCGAGCTAATTAGATAGATTATAATAGAGTATATCTTATAAAGAGATTATCTATTATTATATATATACTAGGCTAATAAGTAGGTAGTAGGGGTAGGATTAATTAGTAGGCTAGTAATAATAGTATTATAAGAGGTATTATTTAGTCTACTAATAATAAGGATATTATAAGTAATACGTCTTAGATTACTAATAATAGTACTATTATAGGAGGTAAGACGTCTTAATCTACTAGTAATAAGACTACTACTAGTATCTTTACCTTAGTTATAGGATATAGAGATAGAGGTAAAGGTAGTACTTATAATCTTATTAGTAAGACCTCTAGCTATTTATAGATATTATCTATCTTATTCTATATTTTATATACGTAGGAGTAATTACTATAACACTTATACTCTCTTATTAGATTATTATATAGCTCTTATCTATTAAGCGTAATTCTATAATAGATATAGGTAATATAATCTTTTAACTAAGATATAAGTATATATTAAAAGCCTATAAGGGCTATAAGTTCTAATATAAGTAAGGAGGACTATAAGGTATATATAGTAAGTTATTTATAATAGGTTTCCTTAATATTATCTTCTTTAAAGTAGTATAAAAAAATCAGGAGGTAATAGATTAAGGTAGCTTAATTATAAATAAGTATCTTAAGATTACTCTTTTAGATAAGTATATTAAAATAATATATAGGTAAGTAGTTAAGGTACTAAATAGGTTTTAATAGATATTCTAAAGGAGTTCTAGAAGGATTTTTTAGTATTATCTTTCCTAAGGCGGTGTAGAATAATAGAAGGAAGGTAGATTAAGCTAAGTTATATATAGATAAACCTTTTAGAGGTACTCTTTTAAATAAGCGTACTAATATAATAGGGAGAGTCGTAGTTAATATACTAAATAATTTATTATAAGGGAGGTTTAAATAGAGGTTCTTAGTATTATATTTATTACTTTATAGGCGCTTAATAGCTAGCAATAGAACGGCGTATAATGTAGCCAGGCGTACTATGTAGCTATATAGGGTCGGCGCTCTTAGTAGCCTAATCGAATATCTAGTATTACTACTATTGTTAGGGATCTATTATATCGTAGTATAATCATGGATTAATTAACTATCTACATAGATGAAATCCATGGATATAAACATGTTTACAGGATCTACAGGATCCATCGGGTAGGGCTTAGCGTATCTAAGGACGAATATTAAAACATGATATACCTAGTAAATTCATACCTATAATAATTTCTTAATAATTTCTTAGGAATTTAAAAAATTCCTAGTTAATTCCTAGTTATCCCTCCTACTTATATATCCTATTTTAGGTATATATTACCTTTAATTCCCGTGAGAATAAGTACTTTTAAGTACGGGATTAAGTATAAGCTTCCTCCTTTAAAGGACTAGTATTATTTCTTTTAATAGAGCTATTTTACTTAAGAACTTCTCCCTATTTAAATAAGAGTCTCCTAAGAGGTATTTTTAAATTTAATTTATTATTAAGTTAAAAATATACTAAGCCTTTCATAAAGAAAAGTTATCTAGTTAGCCTTAGAATATATAAAAGTATATATAATAAAAATAGATTAATTAATTTATAATAATTAATATATATACTATTAGTAATAATATCCTAGAATAAAGATTAAAGAAGACACTTTAAAAGGTCTTAAAAAGATTAATAAGCTATCTAATTTATATCTATTTTATATTAGTATTTAAAGTTATTCCTTAAATTAAAACTCCTATTTAAATTATAATTAATAATTTTATTATTAATTCTAATATAAATTACCTTAAAAAAGACTAGCTAAAGTTAAATTTTAATATCCTTTTTTAAATAGAATTTTTATAGAAAAGGTCTTTAATTTCTTCCTAGAAAATACGCTATTTATTTCTACTTTAAGGAGTAAATCCTTTTAAGAGTTAATTAAATACTATTAAAGAAGGTTAATAAATTTTTATTATATATTTATATTATTTATACACTAATTTTTTTCTTAATAAATATCTTAAACTCTATTATTCCTAAATTTAAATAAAACTTATCCTTTTATTTAATAGAAATTATATCCTAATTAGAGAGGAACTAGCTAAGCTTTATATAAAGTATAGAACTTAATTTTCACTTACTTTTAACTATTAGATAGTTAATAATTAGGGTAAATTTATAAGAATTACTATTTATTATATAAATAATAACTAGAAGCTTATTTCTTAATTAATTAGAATAAAAGAGCTATTAAATTAATATTTAATTAAGTACCTTTTAAGTATTCTAAATTATATAATTAACTTATATAAGATCTAGTATAAAAATTATATATATATATCTAATTTTTTTTATTAATTTTATTAATAACTTTAAAGATTTATTATAAATAAGGTTATAACTAATCTCTTCCTTACTAACAGATTTAAGGCTAAGTATAAGGATAAATATAATATTACTTTTTTTAATAAAAAATATACTACTTATATATTTTATAATATATTATATAATATCCTTAATTTTTTACTTTAAAAAATAAAAGATAATAATATAATTTAAAACTTTATTAACCTTAATAAGATTAATTTAATTAAAAATTTAGAAAATAAAACTTTATCTTAAGGTAATTTTTTTATATAATAATTTCTTTAAGATATTTATTAATATTTTAAGCTATTTATCCTTTTTAAAAAGTCTAAATTCTCTTTATTATATTTAAATATCAATTAGTAAATAGAGAGATACTTTAAAATTAAATTAAAGTTCCAAAAATAAAGGTTATTAATCTCTTGAAATTAATATATAATTTTTATTTTAATTATCTTATAATTTCTTTATTAAATATCTTAAAGATAGAGGAATTAAGTAGAATTTTAATTATAATATATTTAATACCTTTCTAAATATTTACCTAGCTATTAAGAGTACTATTTATATATCTTTTATAATAAAGAATAAGGAAAATCTAACTTTCTCTCCTATAAAATTTATTTATTTATAAGAAACTCTTAATATTTTCTAAATTTTTATAAGATTATTAAAAATACTTTAAAGAATTATTTATCTTATAATTTGATAGGTTCTTCCTTATATTTTCTAAATCTAAAAGAAGTTAACCTTAAAAATAAATAATTAAGATCTTATAAGTTTTCTATTATATTTTAATTTTTAAAGTATTTATTAATACTATTAAATAGGAATTTATCTTTTAAAATATATATTATTAAAGTCTTAATAAACTTAATAAATAATTCTTAAAGTTTAATTAATATACTTAAAAGGCTAATTATTTTAATACCTTTTTTAAAATTATTTATAATCTAGAATTAAAAGTAAATACCTTTTATAAATTTAACTTAAATCTAGAAGATATAAATCTTATATAAATAGAGTTTAAAGCTCTTTTTAAAAGGTATTTGGCCAGCGATAAGATCTACCTGTACGTGGTGCTAGCTATAAACCTCCTTGTACTACTCGTAGTCTAGGAGAGCTAAGAGATCTTAAGTGTAATATAATCGAGTACTATATATTATTACATAGTTATTATAAAAGGGATATATAAAGGAAATATATAAATAATAATAGGAATACTAATATAATAGGGATAATAAGAGGAGGAATTAATAAAACTACTAGGAAGATAAATATATAGGATATAATATAAAGACGCCTATTATAAGTTACCTTTTAATACCCTCCTCTTATATATAATCCTCCTTCCCTCCTTGCTTATATATATTACTAGAGACGTAATACTAATAACGCTAACCTATACGCAGGAGCGCTTAGAATAGCTTAAGAAATAGGACGTAATCTACCTACTCCTATAGCTAAGATATCTATTAATAAATATTATATATTAAATAGCTAGCGGCCTTTTATTATTATTATTATAATTTCCTTTTTTATTTTAATCTTAGGCTAATTACCCCTTTACTTATCTATCTACTTTTCCTTAAATTCAATGATATAGTTCTATATTAGGTAGTTATATAGCTTATTATCTATATATTAAATTAGGGCTCTTACTCCTTACTCCTATATACTATATTTATTTATTACTTATACCGCTAGTAGCGTACTAAATATTTATAATACCTTAAATATAAGCCGCTCCTTTATTAATAGCTACTAAAATATTAAAGTCCTCCTTATATAAGCTGTTCCTTTATTATTATTACTTCTACTAGCTAGCCTACTTATATTAATTAAATTAGGGCCTTACTTTTCTATTAAGCCTAATAGCCTTAATGGAATACCCCTTCTACTACTACCTCTATAATATATTACTAGTACTCTAGTATTCTAGTATATATTAATATTATATATATATATAGTCCATCTTATTAAAATAAATATAATATAAGGGATAATAAAGTATTAATTTTATATATAAGGGAATTATAAGGGTTTTCATCTAATATATATCCTGTATATATATACGGTTTCCTATTATATATTATCATTAATTAGCCCCCGTAATTAGCTTCCTTAGATTAGCTAGACACGCGTATAAATTACACACATATATATATATACATATACAAAAGGTATTTAATTTATTTTTATTTATTTATTTATTTTAAGGGATTATTATTAATATTTTTAAGATAAAATTAATTTAAGAATAAATCCCTTAGCCTCCCTTCCCCCCCTCCTAATCCTACGGGTTATATAATAATAATTTAGAATTTTAAAAAAAGAAGAAGAAGAATTTTAAATTTTTAAATCTTTGGCTAGGCTTAATTTAAAGCTTAGAAGAAATAAGCTTATAAGATATCTTTCTCTTTTAAGGCCTCTTAAGAAGGTAAATCTCTTTTAATTAATTCTTTAAAAAAAATTTATACTAATATATTATAAATAAATTAAACCTCTTAATTAATAAAAAGAGAATAATAAAAAGTACCCTATTTTAGCTTTAATAGCTAGATTATATCTAGCTATTCTAGCTTCTTTAAGGCCTTCTAAGTTGGTTTTCTTAATAGGAAAAGATATTGTTATAAAGAAAAGGAATAAGATTACTCTAGAAATATTCTAATAAATTATACTATTAAAAAGTTAGGATATTATAAAAAAATAAGAAAGAAGTTAAAGAAATTATTAAGATCCTAAGAGATATATAAGAAATATAAGAAGATTAATATTAATTTTTACTTATTTAAATAATTTTTTTAATAAGGACTTAGAGTTTATATAAATATTTAACTATTTAATTCAAATAAGATAATTTTCTAAAGTATCTTCCTATTTAAAATTATATATTAATTAATTATATTAAAATATAAAGAGATATAATAGCCTTAAAATCTCTTCCTATTATCTATTATTATATAAAGTTAGTTATAAAGTTAAAAGTATATTAAAGTATTATATATATAAATTAAATTATAAAATAAAGAGTAAAAATAAAAATAATATAATTATTTATTTATATAAATATAAATATAAATATAATTTTTTATAACATATATAAGTATATATATAAATAATCTAGCTTCTATATATAGATATATTTTATATATATTATCTTTAATAATAAAGTTATTAAATAATATTTCTAATTACTACCTAAAATTATAATATTATAATCCTTGATTTTATAAGATTCTATATTTATTTACTACTACTACCTAGTATTTATAGCTATTTATTACTAAATATTAATAGTAAATACTAGGTAGTAATAGTAAACGCTAGGTAATAGTAGTAAAATATATAAATAATCTTAGTAGAACAAAGTAATATTATTATTTTATCCTCTTATAAAGACCTTTCTACTTTAAATTATATTAAATTATATTTTATATAGATATATAATACTATTTTTAGTAATTTATACATAGGTAGTATATATTATATTGAATATAATAAAGTTATTAATTAATTAAGTTTATTTACTACCTAAAATTATAATATTATAATCCTAGATTTTATAAGATTCTATACTTATTTACTACTACTACCTAGTATTTAGAGCTATTTATTACTAATTATTAACGGCTAATACTAGGTAGTAATAGTAAATACTAGATAGTAATAGTAAATGCTAGGTAGTAGTAGTAAAATAAGTAAATAATCTTAGAAGTAATATCTTTACTTTATCCTCTTATAAGGACCTTTCTACTTAAATTTATATTTTATTAAATTTTATATAGATATATAATACTATTTCTAGAAATTTATAAATAGATAGTCTATATATTATTAAATATAATAAAGGTATTAATTAATTAACTTTAATTACTATCTAAATTTAAATATTATAATCTTTAATCTTATTAGTTTTTATACTTATCTAGATATATAACCTAGTATTTATATCTCAATATTACTAGGTAGTAGTATTAAATAGTAGGTAGTACTTATAATAAGATAAGTAAGTAGTAATAGAAGTATCTTTACTTTATATCTACTTTAAAGTTATTTAAGTTATATCCTATTTAGGCCTAGTATATTAATATTACTTATAATTACTTTATTATTTATTTATATATATAATATCCTTTAGCCTATTATCTTTATCTTCTTAAATACCTTATTAAGGTAGATATTAATAGTATTTATTAATAAGATTTATAGTAATATATATATATATTACTAGCTACTATAATATATATTAATTTAAATATATAGACCTTTATAGATATATATAATAAGTAGTTAATTCTAATTAATTATCTAAAAATAGATGAAATTTACTCTAGAAATATATTTTTTCTATTTTTAGATAATTTATAATTATAATTTATAGTTAATCTATAATTAATTTATAATTTAAATTAATTTATAATTCTGTAAATATAAATTTAAATTATTTTAGTATCCTGTAGATTAATTTACTATAAATTAACTTATGACTACAGAGATCTCCGTAATGATGTACCTTATCTAAACTTGATTCAGACCTGCGTGTGTCGGCCGAGCCTGGGCCAGCCGACATAATCCATGATCTGATTTCGAAGCGGCTACACAGCGTTGGGTCTCGACACATTCTGGTGACTCGGTTTGCACTAGTTTTTGGCCGATCGTCGTGTGTATCTACTTACTATTACAGTTAGAACCTCTTACACATTTTAGCATCTCCATGTCTGATAAGCTTAGACACAAATACAAGGGAAGACCTATAAATGATCGCGATGAATGCGGCACATTAACTAAGCATGGTTCAATTACAGAAGCATTTGGCTATATCAGCATTGATCGATGTTCGTTCCATGACTGGCTTTGAAAACCATGGGGGAAAGGCCGCCTCAGCTTCGCTAGCATCGATTTCACTGCTCCCCGAACGCATGATTGTGCGGCCCTCAGAACAGTCCTGAATATAGGGCTGACCTTTTCTCTGGGCTCAATTCTTTCATATTCGCTTCCTCTGCTTCCTTTATAGCCAGTCACTCGGAAATGATCCCGGCGCCCATTAAAAGGTCAATTCCTCCGCAATCCTCCCTAAGCAGCGCTAAAGCTTCCTTCAGGTCGTTCGGTAAACCAGGTGTGATATTCAACCCTCGTCTCTGGCTATCATCGATCTCGGTTGCCGAGCAAGGAAAATCTTGCAACTCAATCGTTTCCTGATTTCGTAATCCAAGCAGCCCTGCAGTGAGCATCGCGGCGACTGTCAGGTACATGTTACAAGTCGCATCCATGCATCTGAGTTCCCAGTGTCCCTCGGTTATCTTCCGGACCGGTACATTTCTATTGTCAGCTCCCCACGCAGCCCCAGCTCGAACTTCTCCGATTGGGGAACCAACTCTGCCGTACGAGTCATACGACGGCATGCTGAACGCGCAAAGTGATGGCAGGCGTTTGAGTAATCCCGCAAGGACGTGCTCCTCTCCTGACCTGGGTTGCATTGACACGTGTGCATGAGTCCCATTAGAGGACTGACCAACGAAAGGTCTCGGATGGAAGGTCACTTGATGTCCATGGCGGGCGACGCAGTTCTTAATGGTTTCCTGTGAGAGTACCAGCGCATCAATGGCTTGTATTGGCGCAAGTGGCCCGGTAGCGATTTTGCAGCCTCCGCGTACCCCTCCGAAGTGAAAGTGCAGAACGTCGATTCCTGCGACCAACAAGTCTTCGATGCAATCCTCGATCAAAGGAAACTTGGCCGTCTGTAGTCCGGCTGCCGCACAGTGTCCCGGGTGGCTTTCCAGTGGAAAAGGAGTACCATCCTCCAATTTTCCAATGAGACAAAGTTCGAGTTCGAAACCCACAAGGAATGACACATCATGCTCTTGCTTTGCGTTCGCCAATACGCGGTAAAGGACGGCTCTAGGGCAACGATTGCCCATGAATGCTGTACGTGGGATCGACAATTCTGCCTCGAGTACGAAGCACATGACCGACGCATAGCGATTCTTGTGACGGCCAAAGTCGCTAGAGCTTAGAGAAGTCCAATCGGGGCAGAGTAGCTGCTGTTCAGCCGCATGGGCTCCAGCACTGATTGAACTGTCCACCAGGCATTTCATAGACACGTTGCCAATATTGAGACACTGGCTCGACGTCTCAAGATGAAGGGTGCGGGACTTAGTGAGGACACGGACGCGAAGGACTCCAGAAAAGTCTACCCATTGGTGGCGAATAAATTGCACTCCAGGATGGAGATCGAGGAACTCCGTCAACATAGAAACGGCGGATTGCGCTTTCCCACTGCCGTTCATCAAGTCGTGTTTCGGGGACTCCATATTGAGGATCGACTATTCTGTGAAGAAATCCAAGCCAGCTGTCCACCGTTTTCCACCTTTGATAGACTTTGATCTTGAAAAGCCACTTACGCAGTTCTTGTGGATGATGATGTCCAGTAGTAGTATAGAAAAGGCTGATCAGGTCTGGAGCTACGCTGGGGGATCTTGGACGCTGTCATCTACCCGAATGAGTCCGAGCCTAATGCAGAAAGGGTGGTGAATGTGTGTTCCAGATGCACTAGATAAGCTGCGTGCAGAAGGAACAGCCATATTTTGGCCTATTACCCCCCACTAATGTGGGGACCCTTTGATGGTGTGTTGTTGCCGCAATCTTTCGAGAGAATCTGATGAAGCGGCAAGAAGTACCACGTACCTCCAGATCTTCTCGGCAACATTCATCCACGTCTAAAGCCAACGTCAGCACGATAGAATCAAGTGGTTACCGCTAAGGTTAATCTGCTTATGGGAGTAGTCGATTCGAATATGTTGCAAATGCACCTAAGGAAGCTCTTTCGACTTCATATGGATGGCAATGCCTTTGTTGACGAATTCGGCCATCTGCGTATCTGGTCGGTCAACCTATGGCTGGCTCCATTGTTTCCGTTCCTATCTTTAGAACTCAGCGATGGCGTCACTGAGTCTATGTCTGTTCTCATCGCCTCGATGAATTTGTGTTGAAAATTCCCAGCTCATTGAAGCCCTATGATCACCCACTGGAAACCCACAAATACTTTGCGTTTCCACAATTTCTGTCAAAGGCCTTCCAAAATGACTAAAGACGCGCTATGGGGTCTTAGATGGAGATCAAAAACACCTTTCATCTTGACCACAGTTGCTCTCGGTTTGTTCACAGACCTTTTTCTTTATGGCCTCCCCGTGCCGCTTCTCCCTTACATTTTAGAAGATAGACTTCACTTACCTGCAACGAAAACACAAATTTACTGCTCCAGTCTTTTAGCAGCTCACGCAATTTCTTCTGCCGTTTTCTGCCCTGTTGTGGGCATTCTTACGGACAAATATTCAGGACGGAAGCTACCATATCTTACTGGCGTACTTGCACTTCTGCTGGCAACGATTCTTTTTTTTCTGGGTGGTAATATTGAGATCCTTGTCATCGCCCGCGTATTACAAGGAATTTCCGGCGCCTTGGTTTGAACCGTGGGCCAAGCAATACTCATTGATACTGTGGGAGTCGAGAATGTAGGCAAGGCGACTGGTTCTGTACGTATAATTTCCGAACTATGCGGACTCAAGCACTAATCATCTACCCTATAGATCTCTAGTATCATTTCCATTGGCGTTTTGGCCGCGCCGGTGCTGGGTGGCATTCTGTACCACAGGACCGGCGTTGCGGGACCACTTGCGCTAGGGTGTTCACTCCTAGGAGCTGACTTGATCATGCGGCTTCTCATGGTTGAGAAGAAAATCGCTTATGAATCCGGACTCAACAACGGAGACCCTGCAGAGCAGCATCAGCACTCTGAGGATACCCACGAAGAAGGTACAGAGACTCCTCTCCTCAAGACGCCACAAGATCAAACATATATCATTCCACCAGAGCAGCCACGGGTGATAAAGTCGTACCCTATTCTTTACTGCTTCAGAAATGCTCGAATGCTAACCGCAATATGGATTACTCTTGTACAAGCAACATTGCTAGGAACTCTCGATGCAACGGTACCAATAGTAGGCGAAGAGTGTTATGGTTTCAACTCTTTGCAAACAGGGCTACTATTCATTCCGATCCTCCTGCCAAGTCTGATAGTTGGGCCCGTTGCTGGCTGGATAATGGATCGGCAAGGACCCAAACCTGTTGTTGTTGTGGGATTTGGACTACTTGTGCCGATTTCCATCTTACTACGAATAGTGCAACCCGGAGGCCTTGTTCAAATCTTGATATACTGTATTTTATTGACCTTCTGTGCAACTTGCCTGGCCGCCACCAATGCTCCTGCTCTGGTCGAATCTACGTTGGTGATTGAAAAGTATTACCAGGCCAATCTGGAAATCTTTGGTCCGAACAGACCATCTGCCCAGATTTCCAGCATCACCGGGTTCGTGTATAACGCTGGGACGGCTATAGGCCCACTTTTGGCAGGATTACTAAAGGATGCTATAGGTTATGGAAATATGAACTTAGTAACTGCTGCTCTCTCGCTTATAACAGCTTTGCTAGCTTTCTTCTATACTGGTGAAAAGCGTGTGGATACCGCAGAGGGGTCTATCAGTCATAAGAATTCTTGGACAAGATGCAGAGCAGAAAGACCTTCGCGGTCTCCAAAGCGAACATGAAGGCTTGCAAAGCCAGCATGAAGGTTCACAGAATCAACATTCAGGTCTATATAGTCAACACGAAAGCCTGCGGAGCCAGCGGGAGAAATTGATACAAGAGTTGGAGTCGGCGAAGAGTCGGAACCATTGGTATGCATCAGAGATGGCTCTGGCAAAGAAGATGGGCTATCAACCCCAATCTGGACAGGCTTCGAGTCTCGATGAGAAGGCATCCTTCAATCATGACGGACCTATCAACCAAGGTCTATATTCTTAGCTTACTATATTAGATACCATTTATCTTCGAACACGTGGTCATTTACACCTAGTAGCCATAACTCCATGCAATTGCTGAAGGTAGTTGTAACACAGAGATTGTGAAAGCTAATGATTGCTGTGCAGAGATTGTGAAAGTTAGATGTTGGATTAGTGGTATACAACAGTACAAAAGCATTCTGGCCAACACAGGTGTAGTGTTGTCACTGTTGTCCGTCATGACTATGAGTACAGATACTTCGACTGCTTAGTGGGAGGCGTTCCCGAGTTGGATAAATTCTCAGTGGGGAAAGCTCGGTTACAGATCGAGGATGGTCCCTGCAGCTGCCTCTTCTCGACTTGTCCAGGTCCGACATTCGCCGGGCCTTAGCCCTTCACACGGGTTTCAAAATCATTCGGACACTTGGTGGGTGCTCAATTAGTCTCAGTGTCGGAATTATTTTGAAACTCGTGTGCCCTTCTAATAACTTACTTAGCTCTACTCCACTCTCACGCCTCTATAGATTATCCCTGCAGCTGCCTCTTCCCAACTTATCTAGGTCCGACGTTTGCCGGGCCTTAGCCCTTCTGATAACTTACCTACTCCACATTTACGTTACCATGCTGGCTGGGATCGGTGGGTTTTTGGACGGAGCATGTATGCTGGGCTCCCTATAGACGCCTTATTCTACATGAACTACACCATGATGTACTTAACCGGACATGGCCATGAGGCCGAGTGAGGGCTATCTATCCTACTAGAGGATTCTCGTACGTCTAGACTTCTCTGACGACCAGCCTCCTCCGCGTGAGAATAACACACACATACACACTCCACTCTTACGCCTCTACAGATCATCTCTACAGCTGCCTCGTTTCGACTGATCTAGGTCCGACATTCGCCGGGCTTTAGCCCTTCTAATAACTCACTCCACTCTACTCCACTCTCGCGCCTCTGGATGTACTGGGAGTAGCGAGCTTTTCCTCGTTCTAAACCCATTGCTACGTGACACAGATTATGTGACATGAGCATCCACCCAGTTTGGGTGTCCACAGACCGAATGTTGGGCACTCTGTTAATCCGTCCGCAAGAGAAAAGGGCGTCCATTTGCTTTCTCCCAACTCGACAACTCCAAAACTCAGAAGAGGTTCGAGATTCCATCGCATCGCATCCGCTTTGAAGAACTTTGTGTACTCTTGACAAAGTAGACTTGCGAACGACAGGTTTACACTACCCTAAATATGCATTGATCCGCAGACACTTTGGGACGACTGAGAAAAGTGTGATGGGCGTCCTCCTATTCGCCCTGCTCATTATGCAGGCCGACAACCTTCCAGAAGGGTGGTAACACGGTTCTCCTTGCCCTTTTGTATAGTCAAAGAGGTTATTGCAGGCCATTCATTACGTACCTCCCCCCCCCCCCCACCAAGAATGCCCATTGCAGGTGCATCCCTCTCTTACACTTAAAGCATAAGACAAGCTATAATCATAAATTGCGCTTCTTCTGTTCCAACAACTTTCCTTCATACCTGACGTTTACACTCTCTGTCACGAAGACTTGCAAGAACAAACGATCATGAAGACTGAAGAGTTTGATTTCAATGTTGACTCGAGAGTCATGCCAAATGATCCTGTTGAGCTACGCGGCAAGAGTCGCGAAAGCGGAAGGATGATTGTGCTCGATCGCTCTACCTCGAAGATCGAACACACGGTGTTCACGAGTATCTGCGACCATTTTCGGCCGGGCGATCTTCTAGTCTTGAATGACAGTTACATGCTCTCGAATACCTTGTGGTTCCAGAGTACCGGCGAATCTACGCAGGTAGTTGTGTACGGCCACGAGTCTGACGGCACGACTATTGTCTTGATCAAGTCTGAGCAGCTGTCAGCCAAGCCGGGGCTCATTCTGACGTCAACCGACAACAAAAGGCTTACCTGCAGCCTCCTCGAAACGCAGCCCGATGGACTCTGGAAGGCGAGGCTGGAGCCCGCTGAGCTCCTAGTGCCGACGCTTGATCAATACGGAGAGCGCTTTGATGAGACAGTCCCGCTCAACCCGACGCAATGGAAAAGTACTCCTCAAGCTTACCGCTCCGTATATGCCACGGCGCCGGGCTCTCTTGAGATTCCGTCGGCCGGACTTCACTTCTCTCAGGAGCTGCTCTCTCAGGCCGCCGCTATCGTGCTAATATATTCATGCGGCAGTCTTGGCATTACGGGAGAAAATCTAAAAACCTTTATATAATTAATACTATATATACTAGCCTATTTCTAAAGCGTATAATAGATATATATAGAGTTTATATTTAATATTATTAAAGTTATATATTATTATATTATCCTTTTACCTTATTACCTACTACCTTTATTATTACTTATTACTATCTTATCTACCTACCTACTTACCTCCCTATAATATACCTTATTAGAATGGCTCTTATTTATAAGAGGAGGTCGCGGGATATCTATTATATAATTATAATAATAATTATATATTATTAGCTACCTTAATTAAGAGGAGGATATTAAAGTAATAAAAATATAATTAAGGTAAATATAAAATAATTTAATACTTAAAATACATTACTTAATTAAGTAGCTATTATCTTATATTATTTATATATTATATTAAAGAACTATTAGATTTCTTATTATATTAATTTATTATATATTAAGATAAGATATAATAATTTTTATAAAATAAATTTAATACTTAAATAATATAACTAGCTATTAATATAATACTTACGTAACTTAATTAAAGTAGGAAGTAGGTAAAAAGGATTATATATTAATATAATTAATTCTTAAGGATTAATTAAATATTATATCTTATAAGTTAGAAGGTAGAGTAATTAGTCTTCTTAAATAAAATTATTATAAATAAGTAATTTAGCTTTAAGAAATATAAATATACTTTATATAATATATAAATAACTTAAAAGGAACTACTAATATATAATAAGAGGTAGAGTATCTTACTTATAATTATTATTAATAAATATATTAATTAAGAGATATATTATAATTTAATTATATTAAATATCTTTAATAACTTTATTTAAATTAAAATTCTCTCTTAAACTACTCTATTTCTTAATCTTTAATTTATTCTTATTATAAATAATATATCTATTTATAACTTTGAAGAGTTAAAGTATATGTATTATATTTTAAGTATTATCTTAATTAAACTTCCTCTTTACTTATTAAATCTTAATCTTATTCAAATATCTTTTATAAAGTTTATGAAGTAGATTAAGTAGAATAACTAGTTAATAAGGATATATATAAATAATAATAATTCTAGGGGCTTTAAGTAGTTCTTATAAAATATTATATATTATTTAAAAGCTATTAATATAAGTAAAAGTAATATATAAGGTTTATTTAAGATATTAAGTATATAATATTAAATTAATTATATATTTAAAGTTAAAGTATTAGGAGAATATAGCTAGGAAATAAAGAAAATATTAGTAAATTAATACTTTTTAAGATATCTTCTTTAAGAGAGCTATATTTCTTATTATATATATTATCTAAATTATTACGTAGTTATAAGCTAGAATTACTTTTAAATTAATATAAAGCTTATTAAAAGAAGAGTATCTCTAGCTTACCTTAGTATTAGTAATATACTTTAAGTATTTAAATCTTAAGTATTAATATTATTCTTATTTACTTTATTCTTATCTACCTTATTAATAATATTATAAGTTTTATAATTATTAAGACCTTAATTTATATACTTTTACTTAATATACTTATTTATATTCCTTATTAAGGCCTTATTAATATTAATAGTAATATTATATTTATAATATAAATACTTTAAATTTATCTTCCTTAATTAAAGACTTCTAAGGTTATATTACTACTTATATATTACTTCTAATATATAATATTATTATATTTTGTTAGTATTCTAATAGCTTAATAGATATTACTTAAAATATCTACTTAGATTATTACCTTTTATAATATTATTCTAAGGATAAGGGGTAATATAATAATTAATATTAATAGTTTTATATTATAATAATAGGAGACTTAATTTTATTATCCTTAGTTTAGCTATTTCTTAAGCCTTAAGAGTATCCTCTTTATTTATATACCTCTACTCCTATTATATAATATATAATGTAACGCACGTTAGAGTATAATATAATATACTTACCTAGTATATATAGACGAGTATACTATTACTTAGTAAGCTAAGATACTAAGTAGTACTACTACTTAGGGAGCTTAATAGCTAAGTATACTAAGCGTTACTCTTAGCATAAATCTTATATATCTATATAGATAGTAATATTTCTAGTAGATAGGAGCTTTATACTTAACTTATATTATAATCCTAGATATCTCTTAAGTACTAAATATAATACTTTATATTAGACCTATTTAAATAAAGCCTATTTATCTATATCTTTAATACTCCTCTTTAAGAGAACTAATTATAGGTCTATCCTCCTTAGAGTAAATAGAACTATAATACTTTAAGTACCCTTAAAATAAGTACCTTAAGAAGTAGAGACCCCCCCCTAAGTAATTAGGATTTATAACGCCTGATTATAAATAGTAAAGATAGACCTAAGGTTACTAAACCCGACTTATATTATAGTAAAAGGGAGAAGCTAGAAGACTAGCTTATATAGCTTCAGCTTTACTTCGCCTTTAATAGATTAGCCTTACCGGCTATTTAATAGCCCGCCTTCGCTATTACTTATATAAGAGGATAAGTATAAAAGTAGGTTTATCCTTCTCTTAAGAAGTATCTTAAAGATAAAGATAATAAAGATAACTAAATTATTAACTAGTAAATAAAGAGTTTCATATAATTTCGCGTAGAAATTTAATAAGCTTTTAATCCCTTAAATAAAAATAAGGTGGTAATACGAGTTATTTAGTATTTATCTTAGAAGAAGTCTACTACTAAGTATTCTATATAATTTCAGTAATATATTATAAAGACGGATTAGGATAATAACGCTCTAATAATAATATATTACCGCGGATTAAAGTTTAATATTAAGGAAGAACTTATATAAATTAGAGTATAAATCAAGGATCTCGACGCTCTTATAATAGAGGTTATAAAGGTTAATAATAAGCTTTATAAGTTAATAATAGAGAAATAATATAATAGTAAGATATTTAAGATAGGATAATTAGGACTATTTTCTAGTAATAGCTATAATAAGAAATGATTTTAATCCCGCGACCTATACGGGTATACACCTATAGAACTGGACTTCACTCAGAAATAAGATAAGGGAAAATTCAGGGGTAAGAAGTAGTAAAAGGAAAGGGGTAAGAAAGTAATAACCTACTATAGTTATAATAAACTGGGCCACTTCGCTAGAGACTATAGGATGAAGAATATAGTATTACGTATATAGTTAAATATATTAAGAAGAGTTCTATATATAAAACCTCTTAATAATCTAGAGAAATATAACTTTAATCTACCTCCTAAATAGGTTAAGGTAGGGAAACTAGAGGAAGTTATAAAAGATAGATACTATTTTAATATCATTTAGAAAGTACCTTATTTCATTAGGAATCTATTAAAGGGATAGATATCGCCTTAAGATATTAATAAAAGAATTAAATAATACCTTATCTAGGAGGGATATAAGGACTTAGAACTTAAAGAGTTTCTATAATATATAATTAATAATATCTAGGATAATATAGAGCGATTACGATAATAGCTCTAATATATCTAGGATAGAAGGATAGAATTAAAATCTTTAGATAATGGCGAGGTTCTAGAGTATAGCTTAGAATATAGATAAGGAGATTAAGAGAGCTTAAAAGAAGAAGCACCGCGCTATAAACTAAACGTAGGGATTCTAAATAACTTTTAACCTTACGCTACTATATTATAAGGATTAAGTAAAGGAAAGGACTCTAACAAAATATAAAATAATAAGCTTTATATTAAGGATTATTAATTTAACTTGATATACCCGTAGTATAGTATTATATATTAGACGGCCTATATAGATAAATATTATAAATACTACTAGCCCGCTTAAAGGGAGATTGGCAGGGATATAGTTAAGATAATATATAAGAATATATAATAGGAAAACTACTATAATAATAGTTATAACTAGTATTTAATTAATAAATATAGGAACCTATAATTCCTAGGATTATCTAAAGGATAGCATGATAGTATTTAAGATTAGCTAAAGTAATATCTAGATATAACGGATTACCATTTAATAGAATAGTATACTTATAGATATAATAGGTATAAGAAATATATGCGCTAAAAGATATAAGGCGGTTTTCTCCCTAAATAGGAAAAAGAGTAATCTCTTATATAATAAGAAGATATAGGTAGATTAATATACTAATCCTAAAATAGTTCCTATATACTACTTAATATGATATATATATAAATATATTAATATTAATTAATAGTCAGCGAACTATTATAATAATAGATTCTAGAGTAACTAGGAATTTTACCTCTCGAGACTTAGTATAGTTAGTAGGCCTACTAACTCGAAAAAAGAAAGACTAGTATAACTTATAAATAGCCGACGGGTTAACACTATTAATAAGAAGAATAGATAAGGAAATATACTCGCTACACGTGATAATTTAACGCTATTATAAGGAGCTAACCTTTAATATTATTAGGATAGCCACTTATTATATCATTTTAAGAATACCTTAATTAAAGAAGTATAACCCAGTAATTAATTAAAAGAAAGGAGTACTTATATTTATAAATACTAGAAACGTCGCTAGTATATAACCTATACGCCGATAGTAGATAATAGTAGATAAGAAATAGAATTAAAGACTAGTTAAAGCTTATATTACTTTAATTTTAAATAAGGATGACCTCGTATAAGGGTCTAACTTAATATATATTAATAAGGGTTAGTAGGGTAAATAAGCTAGAGTTAATAAAGGAAAAGACGAACCTCCTAATATCCCTTTAAAATATTAGAAGTATATAGTTCTATTTAAGGAAGAGTTAATAATAAAAGCGTTACCTAAATACTAACCTTAAGATTATAAGATTAAATTTAAACTAGGAAAGGTCCTAATATTTAGACTAATCTATATACTTTTAGAAAAGGAACTTAGTATACTTCAGGAGTATATTAATAAAAACCTTAAAAAAGGATTTATTTAAGAATCTAAATTACTAGTAGGATACCTAATCCTCTTTATATTAAAGAAGGATGGAACGCTTAGGCTATACGTTAATTACTGAAAGTTAAACGATATTACTATTAAGAACTAATATCCCTTACCGAATATTAATAAGCTATAGGATAGACTTTCTAAGGTAAAGATATTTATAAAGCTTAACTTACGAGGAGCTTATAACTTAATTAGGATAAAGGAAGGTAAAGAATAGAAGACTATATTTAAGACTCGCTATAGATATTATAAGTACCCAGTTATACTATTTAGACTTACTAATATATTAGTAACCTGCTAAGTACTTATTAATAATATAGTCTAAGCTTAGCTAGATCGTTTAATAATAGCTTACCTTAACGATATATTAACTTATTCTAAGAATAAGGAAGAGTATATTATATATATATAGGACGTTTTATTATACTTATTACAGGCGGGACTTCTCCTTAAATCAGAGAAGTACGAATTTCATAAGGAATTAGTAGAATTCCTAGGATTTATAATAAGTACTACAGGTATTTAGATAAGCCCTAAGAAAATTCAGGCGATATTAGAATAGCCTATACTATATAATATTAGATTAATTTAGAGTTTCTTAGGATTTACTAACTTTAATCGACGATTTATTAAAGGGTATTTAAAGAAGGTACTCCTACTTATAAATATTATAAAGAGAGAAACTAGATTTTAGTAGGAACTAGCCTAGAAGTAATTATTCAAGATGCTTAAGTAAGCCTATATAGATCTATTAATACTTTATACCTTTTGGGCTAATAAACTAGCACGTATTAAAATAGATACCTTAGATCTTATAATTAATATTTATTTATATTAATAAAGGAATGAAAGATAGTACCTTATAACCTATTACTCCCGTAAGATATTAGGAGTAGAACAGAATTATAATATTTATAATAAGGAATTACTTATAGTAATATATATACTTTAGAATTAAAGGATATATGTAGAAAGTTATTTAGAACTTATTATCTTTATAAACTATAAGAACCTCCTTAACTTCACGATAATAAAGGAGTTAAACCGGAGATAGGTTTATTAATTAGAATTACTAGGATAATATAAGTTTAAGATACTATATACCTTTAGAAAGGATAATAGTTAAGTAGACGCCTTAAGTAGGCGAGCTAACCATATAGAATCTAAGAATATTATAGAGAAACCAATTCTTAAATAAGAAAAGGATAGATCGCTAGTATTAATATAGAATTTAATAGCTATAACGCGAGTTATAGTCTAAGATATATCTCTAACCCTAAGGGAAGGTTATATTAATAACGATCTAGCTATAACGCTACGGAATTAGTAACTAGGATAAGAATTACTTTAGTATAAAGGGAAGACGTACTTACCTAAGAAGTATATAAAAGAGGTGATTAAGGATTATTATAATAACCCTATAATTAGGTATCTAGGAGTATCTAAAATAGTGGAACTCCTTTAACGAATATACGCGATACTACGAATACGTACGCACGTTAAGAAATATATTAAAGAATATATTTATTATTAATAGAATAAGTCTATACGCTACGCTAGATACGGGTAAATATAATTTGCACCGGTTCCGGATATATTATAAAAGGATGTTACGATGGACTTTATTATTAAATTATTAAAATTAAGGGATCTAGTTATAAAGGATATCTTTAACTTAATTATAATAATTATTAATAAGTTAATAAAGTACGCTATTATAATTCCCTATAAAGAAACCTATAAAGTAGATTAGCTAGGATATATACTCCTTAATAAGTTAATAAGGGATTATAACATACCTAAATCTATTATATTAGATAGAGATAGACTCTTTACATCTTATTATTAAAAGACTTTAATCGCTATAATTAGAATTAAATTATAAATATTAACCGCTTACTACTTAAAGATAGATAGTTAGATAGAACGTATAAACTAAATAATAGAAGTATACCTAAGATACTACGTTAACTATAAATAGAATAACTAGGTCTTATTACTCCTAATAATATAGTTAGTATTTAATAATAAAAGATCGGATACTATATAACTATTACTATTCTTTGCGAATTATAAACGATACGCGAACCTATTTCTAGAGCCGCGAGAAGGCTTAAAGGTAGAAAAAGCGATAATACTAGCTTCTAATATAAAAAGACTATATAATAAGATATAATAGACGATTAATAAGGTTAATACGAAGACCTAGAATAGGATAAATAAGAAAAGAAAAATATATCCTTAATTAAAGAAGGGGGATAAGGTTTACCTTTATATAAAAAACCTAAAGAGTAAGAGACTAAGTAAGAAACTAGATTATATTAAAGTTAGACTATTTTTAATTAAGTAATTAAAGGGTACTATTAATTATAAGTTATAATTACTACCTGATACTAGAGTATACTAAGTATTTCATATCTTCTTATTAGAACCGGCCGGCTCCTAAACGCCGCTCTAGGAAGACTAGAAGTTTAAGGCTAAGACCGAAGAATACGAAGTTAAGAAGATCCTAGAATAGAGAGGTTAGGAATACTTTATTAAGTAGAAGGACTATAATAAGTTAGAAAATACCTAGGAACTTATTAGATACCTTTAGAACTACTAGATACTTCTGCGATAGTTCTACTAGGTAAAAAACCTAGGATATTCTAGTTAAACTCGTCTTCTAAAATAAGTTACTTAGAACTAACGTTAAAGAGGAAGTCCTCTAAAGAAGGACTATTAGCGAGATTCTCTTTTATCTCTAGGTTAATAACATTCCGGAGCTCGCCCTTAACTAGCTCCTACCTCTTCTTTTCTAACTAGTCTACTTCCGTTTAAAGGTGGGACTATTTTATGAGCGCCTTATAAGCCTTAGCTAACTTTTAATTTTATTAACGCTTAAGACGAAGCTACTACTCCCTAGAAAATAGAGCTAAATTATATTAATACCTTATACGAATATATTCTACGTACTTTATTAATTACGCTCCTATCTAATACTTCTCTAGATACTTCTAGTCCGCGTAACGCTTATATACCCGCATACTTTTAAATAAATAGCTAAGCTTATTGATTAGAACTTTCCGGCGGATAGAAGATATTAATTTAGGATGACGCTATATAAGTATTAAGTATAAAGGATAAAAGGTTTCTTAAGACGAGAAATTATAAGGAGGGGACCTAGTATAACGCACGTTAGAGTATAATATAATATACTTACCTAGTATATATAGATAAGTATAGTGTTACTTAGTAAGCTAAGATATTAAATAATACTATTACTTAGCGAGCTAAGGTACTAAGTAATACTATTACTTAAGGGGCTTAGTAGCTAAGTAAACTAAGTATTACTCTTAGTATAAATCTTATATATCTATATAGATAGTAATATTTCTAATAGATAGGAGCTTCATGCTTAATTTATATTATAATCCTAGATATCTCCTAAGTACTAAATATAATACTTTATATTAGACCTGTTTAGATGAAGCCTACCTATCTATATCCTTAATACTCCTCTCTAAGAGAACTAATTATAGGTCTATCCTCCTCGGAGTAAGTAGAACCGTAATAATAAGGCCTATTTATTATACTTACTTTATTATTTATTTAAGATATTTCTTATATATCCTTTAAATCCTCTCTTCTACTTAAGTTATTTATTTATAAGATAATTAATTATTAAGGTCCTCTAAGAGATTATTAAATTATTAAGATATAATAGTTATTACTTAAGCTACTCCTTTTATTAAGGGGTTATTATATAAGTAAGGGAGTTTAACCTTAATAATAATAAGATTTAATTATTTAAATAATAGAAATTAGACTTATACTACTTATGTATTATAATAAATATTAATTATATTTTAAATACCTCTTAAAGGTATTAATAAAAATATTTAAATAATTAATAAATTACTCTATATATAACTTTATCTTCTACCTTCTTTTATAACTTTATTTTAGTTAGGTCTTAGGAGGTTTTTAAGTATTAAAGCTACTTTAAAAGGCCTTATACTTATTATATATAAATTAATAATAATAGATTAGTTATTTAATAGTTAAATAATAAAATATTTTTATATTAATATTTTTAATAATATATCTTACTATATAATAAATATTTATAACTTATAATAATATATTTATAATAATATTTATAAAAGGTAATATTATACTAATGAAGCTAATTTAGCTAAGGGTTAATATAAGGGGTTAATTATTAATTAAGGGAATTTAAGTAAGATTAATATTATTTATTTATTAAATTCTATTTATGTTCTCTATCTTTTTAAACTTTAAATTATATATATTTAATAATTCCTACTATTATACCTTAGGACTATTTTATATATATATAACTAGGCTTACTTATCCTAGGATTATATTACCTAGATATAAGGGGTTTTTAGGTACTAGAGCTAATCTAGAAGGCTTTATATTTATTATATAAAGGCTAATAGTAGTAGACTAGTCGCTTAGCGGCTAAATAATAAGATATCTACATATTAGTATCGTTAGCAATATACCTTATCACGTGACGGATATTTACGACTCATGACGACATATCTACAGCAATATCCATGAAAGGCAACACCGCACTAACTTCATAATGTCAATGTCCGAGAACAAGCAAAGGATGCTGCGCGGCGAGCTCTACCACGCCTTTACTCCTGAATTAGTCACGGAACGAGCCAGGTGCCGGCATGCGTGCGATCGTCTCAACAACGCTGGTGAGGTCCCTCGTCGGAGACTGGTTGAGTTGTGGCGGGATATCAATGGAGATGAAACACCAATGCCTCCCCGACTGCCGGATCGTGACAAAGATGCCTCTTTGTTCGACGATGATCCATGGGTAGAGACACCGATCCGCATTGACTACGGCACCAATATTCAACTTGGAAAGGGTGTCTACATCAACTTCAATTGCACCATAAGCGACACCTGCCTTGTCACCATTGGCGCTCGCACGCTTGTCGGTCCCAACGTTTCTTTCTTTAGTGCGACACATCCTCTGGATCCAGAATTACGCAATGGTACCAAAGGTCCTGAGCTCGGTGCTGAGATTCATGTCGGAGAGGACTCCTGGCTGGGAGGAAATGTGATCATCTTGCCCGGTGTAACCATTGGGAAAGGGTCTACGATTGGGGCCGGGAGTGTCGTGACGAAAGATGTTCCAGCTTACCATGTCGTAGCAGGCAATCCTGCTCGTATCACTCGAAAGATCGAAACAAAAGCATCTGGTCAGTGACCATCATGGAGAGTCTCCGCCTTCGTGAGACCTTTCTGCAAATCATTTCTCGTCATTTGGAGTCCCGAGGCCGAAGCTTGCAAGGGTCTCCATTCGAGGTCAGGCAATTTCCACGCAGTCCCGCGCTGAATCATTCTTGGCCATCATCAGAGAGCGAATCCACGAATTCGCCGCAGCATGCATCTCCAGGAGCCAAATGCTGATCATCGCGGCCATTGATAGGATGTTGAATATACTCAACCCTATGAAAGGTAGCTCAATTCATCGTCGGAGGATGATGGCAGTTTGGTTTCATCAAATCGCCTGAGCCCGTTATTTCAGGAAGCGTCCGTCTTTTGCCTTCCTCGCATGGCGAGTCTTGAGCCTAGAATGTTTACCCAATTCGATCCCAATCTCAGGTTATACCTTGATGTTAAAGAATGTAATGGATGGCGCTTGTCGTGCGTCCACTTTCTCCTCTTTCGGGATCCTCGGCTAAATGACGTAGCCAGCAAACTTTTGCTTCCTTGATATTTCGGCACCCTCCTGCATATTGTTCATTATATATACTCACAAGCCTACTGTCGAATATCTATCACCATCACACCCTTCCCAGGAGTCTATTAGTCTCCTGTTGTTGTTTCCCTATCGATCCACATATCAAGGTATATTTTCCAACATCACCATGGCGTCAAATTCAGAGTCCATCCCCAAAGAGCATCACATGCACAGGTCTGAATGCACCTGTCTCTGCGTCTACCCGTCAAAGCTTAACAACAGAACAGAACAGGAGGATGGCTTCCAGCGGATCACCGCATCCAGAAGCAATGGCTCGATGGCGTCGCCAAGCATGTGGATGATAATCCCCAGGAACTGAAGCCAGTGCTGCGTGAATTCAAATCGATGATCTACAATGATACAAGGCTTTACATGCTCTTTTCATCCATGTTCGACCAGATTTCCAGCAAAAAGCCATACTCCCAAGATCCCGAGGGCCACAAACAAGTTCGAGACGTGAACCATATGCTAGCCGTACTGAACCACCTTTTAACCACAGCGCCGGAATGGAGCGAGCAAGCACACGGAGTAGGCATGGTGGGACTCCCCGTCCACGCTCTATTCGACAGGCCCATGGCGACTCCAAGCGGCTTTGGAGTCTTCCTAGACCCCCAAGTCAATTCCATGCTCAAGAAGGTACTCAACGAATGGGGCTCCTTCCTCTCCAGCCCCGCTTCGGCCTATGTACTCTCCACAGAAAGCCACGGCTGGTTTGGCCCAACAGGAAGTAAAGACCTAAACACCGTCGCCAATGAAGCATCCGGCTCCGACCTTCCCTTCGAAAAGCTCTTCAAATGCGACCCCAGCGCCAAAAACCACGGCTACAGCTCCTGGGACGATTTCTTCACCCGCCAATTCCGCTTCGACGAAGGTATCCGCCCCGTCGCCGCACCAGGCCACGCAGAAATCATCGCTAACGCGTGCGAATCCACGCCCTACAATGTCGCCTACAACGTCAAAGCCCGCGATAAGTTTTGGATTAAAGGCCAACCTTATTCGATCCGCGACATGCTAGCACAGGATAAGTTGAGTGAGGATTTCGTGGGTGGGACCATCTACCAAGCTTTCCTCAGCGCGCTGAGCTATCATCGCTGGCACAGTCCCGTTGCGGGGAAGATTGTCAAGGCGTATGTCGTTGATGGAACCTATTACTCTGAACCACTGTTTGAAACTCTGGGAGATCCGAGCCATGGTGATTATGGTGGACAGGCTACTGGGCAGGGTTATATCACTCATACAGCTTCACGGGCGATGATTTTCATTGATGCTGATAATAAGGATATCGGATTGATGTGCGTGCTGTTTGTGGGCATGGTGGAGGTTTCAACGAATGAGATTACCGTGAAGGAAGGGCAACATGTTGAGAAGGGGGAGCAGCTTGGGATGGTGAGTTTTCGTCTTCCCTAAAGTCCGAAGTAGCGTGCAGCTCTGACATAGGTGTGCAGTTCCACTTCGGTGGCTCGACGCATTGTTTGATGTTTCGCAAGGGGGTAGATGTGAAGGGCTTTCCGGATCCTGGCAGGAACAAAAACGTGCCTGTACGTAGCGCGGTTGCTGTTGTAAAGTCTGCAGGTGGGGATTGATAGTTTATGGCTTCTCAGCTATTCTGCCAGAGCCTACATATTCATCTTGCAGCAGCTGTATGGGTGAGGCCGCACTGGTGGGCCGCACTGGTGGGCCGCACTGGTGGGCCGCAATGGTGGGGCCGCATTGATGTGTTTTTTTGGTGGGCCGCACTGGTGGTGCCGCGTTGGTGGATTAGTAAGCGGCCGCATTGGTGTACCGCATTAGTGGTGCCGCATTAGTGGGCCGCATTGGTGGATTAGTAGTGGGCCGCATTGGTGGATTTGTAAGCGGCCGCATTGGTGGGGCCGCATTGGTGGGGCGCACTGGTGATGGCCGCATTGGTGTGTGGAATAGTAAGCGGGCGCCCAACCCCCAAGTATCACTTTTCATCGAATTGCTAAACCGTTAGCAGCAA
>JAABUL010001893.1_pt1 | contig 37158 bp, 34 predicted proteins | sample 5559151 | NCBI WGS metagenome assembly JAABUL01 (sample SAMN10711876, study PRJNA513368) | rock metagenome | isolation source: Antarctica rocks | place: Antarctica: Victoria Land, Pudding Butte sud | reverse complement strand
CGGCAAATCTTGCTGCTGCTATACAAGAGGCTCTCAAGCCGTCAACGTTAACAAGGGCACAGGAACTTGGTGCACGCATCAGTTCTGAAAATGGCACGGATGTTGGTGCGCAAAGTTTCCATCACAATCTTGGGATCGATGCTCTGCGATGCGCCGTTGCCCCCAGCCGAGCAGCGGTGTGGCGAGTCAAACGCACCAAAATCAGGCTGAGTGCATTTGCGGCGACAGCACTTGGTAATGAGGGCCTGCTAGATTTTAACGACTTGAAACTGTAGGTCATGCCAGAAACTCCTGGCTGACGACAGCTAAGCGTTCCTAGATACCGGTCTAGAGAGTATGACTCCGAGGATGGACCCTGGGACCCAATCACTGGAGCCACCTCAGCTCTGCTTGGGACCATCGGAAGCTTGATGATGGGGGTCGCGGATTTTCCGATAGAGCTACTTCACTTGCTGAGGACCAAGCCAGCTGCGCAATCCAGTAGTGGAGAAGAGTCCGTTCACAGTCCTGGTTCTAGCATCCCAAACAAAGATGCGGCCTATACACGATCAAAGACGGATGTGTCCTTGGTAGCAGAAGGCACATCTGTCTCTTCCGATGCTTCGAGTGTATCGCTGGCAACCCAGGACTCACCGACAACCGAGGCCAATGCCGATTCAGGGCCTCCGAGTCCATCACAAGAACAGACTCACACGCTCTTGTCGACATCAACTCCCGACCATAGGCGCTTCTTGGCCAAAAGCCTTGGGCGATCATCGTCCAGATCCCAATCTCCTAAGAGGAAATCGAGTACGAATACTCCGGGCCAGCATGCTGAACGGGTAAACTCTGCTCCTGATGCTGCGCACATGTCACTAGAGGCCGCAGTAGGAGCTGGCAAAGGAGTGGGACGGATGGTCGGCGTAGGTCTGAAGTCACCCATGGATTTCACCCTCAGCTTAGCGCGTGGATTCCACAATGCCCCTAAGCTGTATGGTGACGAAAGCGTCCGCCCAGCAGATAAAGTGACGGATTTCCAAAGCGGCTTGAAGGCTGCTGGAAAGGTGGGTTTTGATGAGACTCTGGTACATCTAGGGGTACTGACGGGCCATGAAATTAGGAGTTCGGCTACGGGATGTTTGATGGCATATCAGGACTCGTCACGCAACCATTCGAAGGAGCCAAGAAGGAAGGAGTAGTGGGTCTGATCAAAGGCTTTGGGAAGGGCATTGGTGGCGTGGTTCTGAAGCCCGGCGCTGGTAAGTCAGTTGTCGCTGTTCTAGCGGTTGCGCTCGGAGCGTAATGATCTATGTGGTCTTGCCCAAGGGCAATTTCCAGCCATCGCTTTGCGATGAACGCCGAGCTTGCCGTAGCTGATTGAGGCATTGCTTCGTCGCCTGCTCATCTAATCGTGAATATCTGCTGACTGTGGCAGCATTCTGGGGTTTGCCGGCCTACACATTCAAAGGCATCTACAAAGAGCTCCAGAAGCATCATGGAGCATCCGTGCAGAATTACATAATCGCCGCCCGCACCGCGCAAGGCTTCGATGAGTGGAACAAATCTAGTCAAGCAGAACGGATAGATGCGGTTCGCCAGTGGCAAGCTATTCAGCTCGAGCTCGGCAAAGAGAAACAGCAAGTCAAGCACAGCAAGATCCCACCACCTTGTCGCTTCTTGAAGACCCGGCACATGAGTTTTGACGAGAAAAAGATGCCAGCTGAAGACAAGAGAAAGTTGAGGAAGGATTCTAGTGCCACAGGTCGAAAGCACTCCGAGCCTAATACAGCCAGCTTCGATACTTCACTAAAGCATCCTTCATCTGAACACTCCGAAGACGTGGACTTCGAGGAAGCTATCCAGCAATCAATTGCAGTCACCTCCAAAGGAAATCCGGAAGAGGATGCTGCAATCGAGAGAGCTATCAGAGCCAGTGTTCAGGAGCTCCAGCATGCGTCCGAGGAAGCTGATGGCGAGGGAGCACTACGTAGCGCTATACAAGCTAGTATGGCCGAAGCCAATCGTGCTCACAGCGGTCATAACATCGCGCCTCATGGCCATCCTGAGCAACCTGAAGCCGCATTGCACCAAAACATCCAACAGCGTCCGTCACTCGGGAAAATACAAACCGAGATAGCCGAATTAGACTTTGACGATTCCGGCGTTGACACCGATGATGATGAAAACATCAAGGCTGCACTCGAGAGCTCGCGAAAGCTGCCATCGTCAGAGTATCAGGACCAAGAGCTAGAGCGAGCTCTCGCAGAATCAAAGATGCTGCATGACGAGCATGCAGAAAGTCTAAACAAGGCGAAGACCGAGGAAGACATTGTCATGGAATACGTCAAAAGGCAGAGTCTTGCCGAGGATGCATTTAAGAAATCAAGTGGAGCGCAAAAGCCACAGCTGGACGGGCAGGACTCACACGGGTGAGGACTCAAAGTCAAGAGTCTCGTGTTATAAATACTTGGCTGAGGCAGCGACCCTGAATGTCAGTGCCTACTTCCGACATGGATGGCCAAGTTCCATAACCATCTCAGGCAGGATGTGATGATGGAGCTGTGCGCACCTTTCATCAAAGAGGGCGGATGTGACACAGTATTCATAACGTCGACCCCCCCAAAGCTCTAACTACCTAACACCCAAGTCTCACAGGCCAGCTCCTATCATGTTGCGTTTTCCTCTTCAGCTCGTAATGTCAAGTTCCTAATTGTTTCCTCCCTTCATCCAAGCCCAGACACTGAAACGACTGCTAAGGCTGCTCGAACGAAGACAATATATGGCATAAGTCTTGACACTTTCTTGCAGTCAAATGAGATTCCTTGCTCATGATTTCCGATGTTATATTGTATCCTGCGGGTGTCCGGTCCCAGAGATAGGCGATCTCCGACCCAATAGACGGTTAGGCTGACTCCTATTAGATGCCTACCGATTTCCAGAACGGGGTGCCGGATGTAGAGCAGTATTACCCGATTCTCGAGGTCTGGTCTTGAACCTGCAAGGCGAGACGACGACTCATGCACAGGGGGTCACCGCACTGAATGCAGAGGCAGGTTTTCTGCCCCAGCTCTCTAGGCTACACGACACATTTCCTATCCTAAAGATTGTTCTTGAGCACGTAAGTACGAGAGAGGGTATAGCACCTATCCGAAGATATAGTACAAATATACAAATCTACTGGCCATATCTTCATCGAATGGTACGAGTCTATTTGATGGGTGCTTAGGTGAAGGGAACCATTACCAGTCATCATCTATGGGGATCACCACCGAGGACGCCGAGTCAGACGTAGTCAAGTTCTGCAGGCCCACTGCCAAGGTAAGATTCTGGACTAGATTGCGCGGTTGTCGCGTGGAGGACTGCACTTATACGTTGTATTGGTTTATCTTCGATTGCATTCGATGCATCCCGATCGGATTCTTTGTCAACAATGCTGCGGTACCTGTGGATGTCAGAGGCTTACTCCCTCATCGTTAGACTCAAGCAGACCGGGTCACTCTCATCAGAGCTGCGGTTGACGGGTCCTCTAAGCTCTTCTTCCGTGAGCGGTATCTTGGTTCCTATGTAAATTGGGAGCTGAATGAATCATTGCAGGAAGCGACGTTGCACCGCATCTGGTTGAGTCGAAAGAATAAGAAGGAAGTGCCGCAGGATGCTCTTTGTTTTTCTTCTTCTTCCTCTCCTTCAAGGCTGGTCCACCGCTCTCGTGATATGCGCTCTAGAACAAGGAGAGTGCCATGGTCGAGCTAGCAAGAAAGGAGTCACGTAGGAGGTCACCGAAGGCTTGCTTTTGAGTTTTAGACGAGCTTTCAAACAAAGTCGTATCCTACCACAGAATTCAAGAGGTACTAGCTGTATCGTGGTTCGATTGACGGAATGCCCGCCGATCTGAATTTCTCAACCTCGGATTCATTGAGACAGCCACACAGATTGCGAGAAACCTCCCACGGAACGGAAGCGCCAAAGCTGATCCAAAAGCTCAAGAAATGAATAGATATCAGACCAATCAACATCCAGTCACGCGACAGTTTTGCGCTCGCCAGCTCAAATTTTACATTCTGGGATTCACTGATTCATATGTGCAATCGAATCCTCCTTAGTGTTCTTCTAAAATTGAACTCTTCGACGGTTTGCCTTCTTAGCTATGGATCACCCCTGGGCGTTCAGTCTGACGGTATTCCGTCATTTCGTTCTTCTGCAAGTGCCATGGGATGCTCTGCCGGTGTATGGCACACTTGCAGCGAGAGAGCCAAGGCAGCAAGCGCCGACCCATTGTGCCCAGCAGATCAGCAGTAATCGCGAATGGCGTGAGTTGATGGCGAGAGTTAGAGACGTGTAGGGGTGAGCAGAGTATGCTCTAGACAGGCAGCAATCAATCATTATTGCTTCGTCAAACCAATCCGGCGAAATGAGAGCCCCAGAACTGCTTCAACATAGTCATCGTTTTCTTGCTCTCATCTTGAATTTCACCCCAGCCTTGTTGACCCCTCCGATACTGTTGCTCATCTTCGCCCGTTGAAGTCCGAGCTCCTGCTCGGCAGCTAGAACCTCCTTCTCTCGCGCCTTGAGAGCTTTCAGCCTCGAGAGTTGAGCACCCTGTTCCCTTTTGCGTTGCTTTCGTAGATTCCTTGCTTGCCTGAGAGCAATCGCTTGGGCCTCACGAACTCGCCGTGACTTAGCCGCCGGAGCTGTGGTTTCTACAGCCTCCTCATCGTCCGTCCCGGCATCGCCTACGTCTTCCGTGTCGACCCAAGGGCCATGGCCCGTTTGTGAAGCATTCGACAGCGGACCCGGCTCAACCACCCCAGTATCCGGGTCAAACCCTTTCTGCTCCTCTTTGTCCCTCACAAAGACAACATGATCCCCTTTCCCTTTCGATCCGCCACCGTGCACCTCCACACCCTTCCCATCGCCTAATACATATCCCTTCTCCAACTTCTCCCTCGTCCTCCTCGTCTGCTGTGCAATGGTCCTCAAGTAGCCCGCATCCTGCGTCTTTAGCAGTTGCACCGCCTCTTGACTGAGCACCTCATTCCCGCGACTCGCTAGCTTCTGTCCCTTGTCGTGCGTCTGGCCGCTGTACATACCGAAGTAGAATTCATCGGGGTTGCGCTCGGCGGCTTTCTGCCGCAGGATCTTGAGGCGGGCCTTTTTGTCATTGTAGTCTTTCGCGCGGAGGGAGTAGTCCTTGAGAGTTGGTCAGTCGGTTCTATGGGATAGGAAAGGCAGCAAGGTCAGGGGTGAGAGGTTGGCGGACTTTGTGCTTCTCTAGAATCCCCCATTTCTCTCGTTCTTTGGGTTGTGCGCGCTCTTTATGGTTTCGCCGCTGGACAGCATTGCGCATGGATGACATGATCGCGGTACTACTGTATCGGATCTGGCACTGTGGTTGCCAGGAGTACCGATCTCAAGCGAACAGATCTATCTTTGAGCGCCGTTCATCATGGCAAACCTCGAGATCCCTAGCCTATCAGGTGATAGGACCTTCCGGCGTCTGCGCGCTTATCGTGCCAAGCAGGTTTCTATGCCGCAAGCGAAAAAGTGATCGTTCACTTGGCCCGCGAAAACACATCAAATTTTTTCTTTGCAGGTCTACCATCAACGCAGTTGATTATGGTACAACGTCAAAATTTTAACAGTAACATAACTTGATATACTCTACAACTTGTGCGCGATTTTGAGACATAAAATTGAAGCGTGCGTTGTAACGTTGAGAGTTTAAAAATATCGTTCAAAGTGCTTTTTGGCATTTGGCGGCACACTATCTTGCCAACCCTAAGAGCAAAAATTTGAACTTTTTTTGTTCAAAAAATGTGTCGACCGGAACAACGACATCTTTAGAACTTGCATTACAACATACTTCTATGTCTTAAAATCGCGCACAAGTTGTAGAGCATATCAAGTTATGTTACTGTTAAAATTTTGACGTTGTACCATAATCAACTGCGTTGATGGTAGACCTGCAAAGAAAAAATTTGATGTGTTTTCGCGGGCCAAGTGAACGATCACTTTTTCGCTTGCGGCATAGAAACCTGCTTGGCACGATAGCTTTGCCGCAGGTACAGCACCTTTCAATACCTTCATTGATGATTACGGGCTGTATTTTACAAGTACGCACCTACGGTATACCTACGGCAGATGTAAAGTTAGGTAGCTTTTACATGTCGATTTAGCATGCTCTTCCTGGTTTCAAAGCCGCATGGACAGCCAACATGATGGCGGCATCAGACTCCACGCGTGTTCCCCTACCCTCGCGAAACCCGCTTCCGCTCTCCGCTACTCAGGAAGGCCAGGTCCGTGAAATCTACTACAAGCGGGTTCGAAACCTATGTGCAGATGAGATCAGGGGTAAGCTCCCTCCCCGTTCACTCTTCTACATTGCTGGCAGGTGTATTGACGCTACAACGGTAGATTTCGCCTCCTGCGCTCTCAATCGCACCTTCTCCGCAACCTGGAAATGCCGACCCCAGCGGCTAGCCATGAATTCGTGTATGATTGGGCATGCCGGACAAGAGCAGCAGGACGCAGCGAGAGAGGAGTGGTTCGCGACGAGGGACGAGAGGATACGGCAGAAGCAGGAGAAGGAGGCGAGGAAGAAAGAGCAAGAAAAGTTTCACAGAGAGTGGTGGGGGTTGCCGCCGGTTGAAGAGAGTGGGCCGGAGGGTGGTGGTGGAAAGGGGGAGACAGTATGAGAGGGCTTTGTAAGGGAGTGGCGACATTTGCGTAGCGGAATTTTGTCCTGTGTCAAGATGGGTGTCAGGCACAATCTGATGGCATAGGGGCAGCGCAAGGAAGCGCAGGCGTTGTTCTTGTCATCCTGGGATATGGTCAAAGATCTAGGGACACGGGCTATTCGATCGAGCCGTCAGAATCAGGCCGAGTCCATTGGGCTGCACACCTTTGCAGATGTGCGCACAAAAGTGGATTTGCGAAATGATTCAACGTTTGCACGGCGATACGTTGGGAACTTCGGCCAATTCAGACCCATAGGCAAAGCAACATTATATGTTTTCACATCAAATTGAGCGTGGAACTTGAGGTCAGAAGTTGCTGGTTGATTGATCCAAGATCACACCGGACCCCATGCCTTTTAGCAAAATGTACCGCAGATCTCCAGGCCATACCGTTCCCAGGGGTATCCTCTAACGCCAATGCCAACCATCGTTAAATGCCAGAACTTCTGTGCGTCTGCACGAGCGGGCGAAAGAAGATGCAACATGCACATCTCACCCATCCTCCATGTCCCTATCCCCATCGCCCCCATTGACGTCCGCGCCAAATACATCCTCCATCCGCTCATTCCCCTCCTCATCCTCATCCACCTCTTCTTCGTCCCCTTGCCCATCTAGCACCATCTCATCCCCCTGCTCGCCCTCACGCTCGCCCTCACTATCCCACTCCTCCTTCAACCCCCACCCCACCCCCGTAAGACAATACTGCTCCGGCGGCAACCTAACCCCCCAATCCCTCCCCACCATCGGTAGCGCGACCCTGTTCCTCTCCGCCGCCACCTCATGATAGAACTCCTTCGGTAGACTCGGACTAAACTGATAGTGCGTCCGGCTCGCAACACTCAGCCGCAAGCTCGCCATCGTGATCGTGCTCAGGTCGCTCCCGGCGCCGGCGCCTCCTCTTCCAGAAGCGGGCGCCGGAGGGTTGCCGTAGCCCTCGGACGCAAGGTGCAGGGCATCTGATAGTGTGGAGGAGGTGTAGCGGTACGCGAAGTCCATAAGCTGCAAAGGAACGCGCTCTTGGTAGGAGGTTACGCCGAGATTGGCGAGGACCATATGGATGAGGCGGGCGTCGCGGGGCCGTTTGTAGAGGCCGTTGTCGGTGAGGGAGGATGCTGGGAAGGAGGCGTCGACTGAGGGTGCCGTGGGTTGTGAGGGAAGTGCTTCGGTGTTGGGGGCTGTTGTTAGGGGATCTTGGGTGGTTTGCTGTGAAGGAGTGGCTACGACGTCGGCCATTCTGATGATGCGCAGGCGCGGGGGAAAAGCCTAATGGATTTGTACCGTGAAATGATTGTGATACGATCTGCGAACCCAGGAGGAGTAGATTGAAGGTCGGCCAAGACAGCCTAAACCAGTAGGGCGATTTGCGTCTGAGGTGACCTTTTGGGGTTCGGTGATTGAATGACTGATTGCTCGAATACCAGCTTCAAGTTCCGCTCATTCAAATGTCAATCGAGACTGGCATTGCAAGAACGATAGGTCAGGATTCGAGCAAGACCCCAAAATGGTACGAAATCTATTCGAATACAGCATAGAATGGAATACGACGCCCTTCAATGCTCCCGTCGTCCTTCCCAATGCCGCTCCACGCTGATGCAAAACAATCCCATCACGTTCAAGATCCCAAAGACGATCGCCTCCTACCATGGCCCATGCTCCCTGAAGTTCTGCCCAAGCCCTCATCAGAACACCCTCGACACTAACCGACAGCAGTGCCACTTATACCCAAGGCTTCAGCGTGATCAGGACTTGTGGTTTTGACGCGAATTCGTGAGGGACTATACTTTTTGGAAGGTGCTGTCCCGCTTTCGGTAGGTGTGATAGGGTCTATGTCGACAATAGTGGACGGCGACGGGCCATCATCAGCCTCAGACAGACCCTCTTCAACCACTAGGTCGCCACCTTCGATGCTTTCCAGTATGGAATCAACCAAATCACCTGTGGCATCGACCGAATCTCTTGAGAAGTAGCTCTCTTCCATATCCCCAACGTGGTCGTCGTCGTCGTCGTCATTGAGGCCGTCGCTACCCTCGTCTTCACTTCGTATACTGTGACGGTCTTTTACCTTTACATCTTCGTCCTCGCTCTCGGTATCGAGGAATTCTTCGACATCAAGTGGTGAATCTCGCCAGTAGTTATAATCGGTGTATTCTTCTTCACCACTTGTAACGAGCAGACCCACAGGCGGAAAGAAATGGTCGACCACTTCCCGCATAGTGACATAACTACTCTTGTACTTGGTAAGTGTAAGCAGGTCGAGAGACACTTCGGCGTTCGAGTTGATCGTGAATATTCTTGTTGATGGAATGTTGACTGATCTGTAACTCAACGCATCCGTAAAGCGGTTTCCGAAGCCAGCATAGAACGGAATCCTCTTGGGGCCAAACAGCGTCATGATGTCGCGTAGGCACGCCATTTTAAACACTTCTGGTTTCCGGAGATATATTTCTCGCCGCAATGCTGCGATTGTTCGGTCTGGACTCATTATAACAGGTCCCTTCGGTAGCTTGTGCCCTTCTTGAGCAACTCCTTTCAAGTATGCTCTCGTCGTATCGGCCTGGCCCACTGAGCGGCTAGTGAGGTAGAGGATGTTGTAGCCATTGGCGACAATGTCCGAATACAGCTTTGCCACCCCAATGTGTGTCCAGTCGCGACCGATCATATTGAGCACATGACCAAGGGCATCGGACCTATTAAGCGTCAGAATTATTAGCAGATCATATCACAAGGCGCTTACTTTGTGATGGTACCATCAATGTCCGATATCACAATAGGAACATCGTAAGTCCAGTAGTGCATGTTTGCTTGACACATAGCGCGGTTGACCCCAAAACTCATGGTGTTTACTCCGGGCTTGAGATTCAGGGCTTTGAGCTGTTCACTCGTCAGTCGTAAAGTTTTCGCGTAATTCCGATTTGGATCACCGCTCGCATGGATTTCGGTAGGAGGCGTATGTGGGGGCGTCACGAGTTCGGTCTGCCCATCATCTGGGAGATTTCGCTGGTATTCCGGAGGTGCAGCAGGACTACTCCGTGGTCGATCTTCATCGCTGTGGTACCCCGGATCGGAGGCAGCATCACCAAGCAGACGGGTCGGCGCTAAGCTTCGAAGCCCTGCTCGATGACCCGCAGCATCCTTTGCTTCTTCGCTACTATATATCCAGAGGTTTCCGCGCTCATCAGCCCCGATGAGTGCTCCTATGTCATAGTTTCCTTCGAGTTCTTCAGCAAGAATCCTGCGAGCAACAACTTCCGCACGGAGCGCTTCGTCCTCACTACTTTTGTACCCAGTCATGTCAAGCATCAGGTCGCCACTGTCATTCAGACGTGTCGGTATGTTTGAACCTGAGAGCTTCTTGGAAAGCGAAACCGCTCTATTGAAGGCTTCGTTTGTGGACAGCGGTGGAGGCGGTGGACTACTGGACCGCTCTGTGGGCGCAGATGTTGCTAGACCTGTGTTGGCCGTCGCTTCGTCAGGCCTCGAAGGGACTGGGATGGCGCTTGGATTCGTGCCCTGAGTACGTTCCGCACGGGCAGCTAGCGGCATCAATCCAGCTGACTGGGAACGCTCTAGCGGAAAACCGGAGAATGACCTCGCCTTATCTAATGTCTTTGCAGTTGCTGGTTCGAGACTCTTGTCGGGAGAGGAGGATAAAGCAGTTAGCTCGCCATGGCCTATCCAAATCAGCATTCTCCTTGTGGCTTCACGCGAAGTGGTATCCCACCGTAATCGCTTTGAGCTCGGCGCTCGCTGGATATTGTAGGCCTTGATTGCAATAAGGAGGACGAATGCGTGACATGTTCTTGACTGTCTGCGGCAAGGTCCAAAAACTCAGGCTCTTGAAGTGCAGGTGGTGTGTGCGAGTCTTGGAGTGCTAGGCCTGGAGGACTGGTGGCAGGTGAGACGACGGGTGACGTCTGCAAGCTTGCTGGTATCTCATCAGAAGTCTCGAAGACAAAGAAAGCTTCGCCGCCTTCTCCTAGCTTCATGGCATGGTCTTGTTTGATGCCGTTCACCTTGAATTCGACCTGGCGGGCTGTCAACAGGGCACGTATAGTAGAGCGTGGGTGGCATACCTTTTTCTCGTAGGGTCGAAGTAGCGAGAACTTGCCAAATCGTACATGGAAGGGGGAACAAGCAAGCGAGCCTGGGAGCAATTAGGGACGTGCACAGGCACATGACGAAGGTAGAGTATGTTTACCATCTTCTTGCTCGACCACTATGACATCAATTGCACCGCTGAGCGTAGCCGGATTGATTGAGTTCCAGGTCTTCGAGACCGATCCCCCCAGACTGCGTACATATTGCATCACTTGCTCGAGACGATTTGTGTTTCCTCGCTCTCAACCCAACACCTGCACCTGCCCGATGGGGGCTTTGAGCCTCCTGGTTTGCTCACAGTGGTTGAAGCTTGCTCAATGTTGGAGTTGGCGCGCACGATCGAGGCTGGAGAATGGTGTCTTTGGTTGTAATAGCTTGAATTTGAACGATGGCACTCGGTGGTTGGGGCTGATTTAGTGGAAGAGGCGGAGGACGTGGCTTGCGCTTTCATGCCATGATGGAGACCAGATAGCGGATATGAATGCCCAGAACGCTCCACGATTGAGGTAGAAGTGAGATGTTTCGTAAGGACAGTAAGCATACAAGGGCGCGAGACTGGTCACTGGGTCAGACATGAGAGGCGGCCCTGGGGATGACGATGTCTCAACCGCGGGACAGTTTGGCCCGTGACAGACGGCCCGCATGAGCCCCGCTGCGGGCCATCACAAGTAAAGTACCTCTTCTAAAAGTACTGTACAGATAAGATACCTAAGGTACTTCTACCTTACTTTCCTTGATGAACTTTGGGATAAAAAATACCCTGCCCAAGTAATGGAGTGAAAGCTTAAAGTACTTGGTGAGTTGGTTTTACAGACCAATGACGTATGTGGAAACTACACTTAGCAAACATTCCTACAAAATTCAACAGACTCCGGCTCCGAAGGTCTATCTCGCTGTACACGTCCTTCGATAGAAGGGTTCTTTATCTACAGGGCCATCCGCTGTCAACTCTGAGGTCCCTGAATTAAGTCTATTTCATGCACTAGCGAGAGAAAGTGCACCATCCTGGCGACATGACTTGCCATACTTGGAAAAAGGAACGATCAAGAAGCGCATCTAGCCAGCGAGAAAAACCCGATCACAGCACTGGAGAGGCTAATACTTTACTGTAGACCTGCCAACAACGCTGTGGCTTCGAAAATCTCGGCCAGGGCAACTGACCAAGGGCAAACGGTCATCGTCTCTTCGACTTGGGCTGGAACCTACGTTGACCTTTTGCATTCGGTGCTTGGTGCATTTGAGTATCAAAAGCTTGAGTGTTTGCGGGGGGCTAACCCTCCGATCAACATATTACTGAGGGATGAAGGCGTCAGTAGAAGTAGAGTGCTGTCGTCAAGCGTCGATAGGGGCGGAAGGGTAAGCAAGCCTTCAAAGCTCAAGCTGACGCTTGGATCTGCCTCCTGCCTCCGGCCTCCTGCTTCGGAGCCAATATCGTGAGAACGTGGGATCGATGATGATGAGTGGCCGTCGTGCGATCCTGGTATTTGCTGGCAGAAGTACTGGTACCTTGCTTACTTCACCTTTACAGTCTCTCCACGGGCCGACGTAGAGCGCGTTGATCAGAAGTCCAAACCTCAAGCCATCTCGACACATGTTTCCCAGTCTCAATGTCAATCACATGACCCTGGATCTCCTTGTCCATTGATACGCAACGTCCATGCTTCTTCAAAGGAAGGCTCTCCTCAATCCCCTTCTCATGTATACCAATATCATTCCTTGGCGACCCATCTATGCATATTGTGTTGCCCGTTCATAGGAACTGAAAACCGTGATAGGATCAATTACGTATTTCAAAAGAATTAAGTAGTAGCTCATGCGCAAGAAGCCACAAACGCTGAGGGCTACTGTGCTTGGAAAAGTGACTAAGACAACAGTATGATAAAGCTGCATATGGCACCGAAACCGCAAGGCTAGGCACTCGAGAGACCTCAAGCGATGAGAGAAGATCGTAACATCCGTTAAAGAAGGTTCGCTAGCAATGGGTCCGTTCCTGGGTCGGTTGTTGTTAGATACTCCCCTGCGTTGCTATGGTGTATTTCCAAGACCTGCCAGGGATCGTTGGCTTATTTGTGGCTACTCTTAACGAAGAGAATGTGGCTTGAATACATCCTCGAGGATTGACTGCGGTACTATTCTAGCATTGCGTGTTGGTACGAGGCTGCGGCAATCAAATCTCCTTCACATTTGGCTATACAAGCTTCTTCTTTTGAAGCTGGCCGTAGCCCATGTGGGAAATTGCCCAGGTTGCTATGTACGAGCTGTATCCGTGCCTGATGGAAGACGATATATCCTATAATCGCTTCTAATTGCGTCGAAAGAAGCATAAACAATATCCTCTTGAGTCTAAGACTTCATGCTATCAATACACCCTGCGCTATGCGAAGAAATACTCACCGACGCCAAAAATCATGCTTAAGGATCCGCATCCTTGATCGTATATTCGGTCACCTCAATGTCGCTTGTATTTCTGCAAGACAGTCAGTACATTCGTCGTAAAGAAGCTCAAGGGATTACTTACATCATCAGCTCTTCGACGATTCTCAGGATCAAGGCTATTCGTTGCGCCCATCAATGTCTGACCTACCGCCTTACTCACCCCCATAGCCGGCCGCAAGATAACCGTGGGCGCACTCCGCAGAACTGCTCGGGCTACTCCGCTTGCTGACCCGCTTTCCATCACCTCGCCAGGCATCGCCACGATGGCGTCCTTGGCCATGAGAAGATCCCGCTCGAGACTGGCGTAGCCCCCGCGAAGCCCCTGCATGACACCCACCGGCTGGTCAGCGTAGAGACTAATCTGTTTCTTCTCTTCGTCCTCAAGCTCCGCATCCTCCCAGCCGGCGCAGACGTCTGGGCGCTGGTTTTCTGGAGTCAAGAAGCCCTCAGCACCCTGCAACACCGTCTGGGTGCCGATGGCGAGCTTGGCCCCAAGTTTCGCGAGCTCACTTGTTGTGGTCTTAGCGAAAGCCAGGGCGCCCTTCTGGAAGCTTCGGACTACCCTGCCGTCTTTGCGGTACTCTCGTATTGGGATAACGACGAGATCTTTGACACCACCTCCAACGTTGACTAGCGATCGTACCGGTGCCAAGCCTGCCAAGACACCGGGCAGCTGGTTGCGTTTGACGTCTGGCATCCAGATATCGTTCAATGTCTTCCCCAGCTTGTCGAACCCTGAGACTCCGTAGATTATCACGTGGCGAAGGACCATGTCGGCATCGTCGAGAATGAAGAAGTTCATGAATTCCGTCGTATGTCCGGAGCGGAGGCCAGCATAGTCAACGCGCTTAGGCTTGAAACTCAGTTTAACCGACACAGATTTCACTTCAACGCGCTGCAGGAAGGGGGCTTCGGTTTTGAAAGTCGAGGGCGTAGCAGAATCATCTCGGAATTCGAAGAAACGTGTCATAAAGTCCAGGGCATCTTGGTCCACATGGAGTCGTAAAGGTAGCACACTGACCTAGATATTCATTAGCTCTATACATTCCGACTGTGTATGAATCTATACCTTAAGTATTATCTCTGAGGCAGCAAGGTCAGGAACAGGCTTTACGTTCAGAATTTCAAGATGAATCATGCTTGTTCCGCTTTCTCTTTCTCCTGCATCGTACATATAGGTTGCAAACTTCTTCCAAGTCGAGGTAGGTACATGGTCGAATATTTCGAAGTCATGGACACGAATGTCGATAGAGCTTTGGGTTTCTCCAGAATCCTGCGGAAAGACTACCATGTCTGCCGACGCACCTTTTAGTTCGAATGTCAACTTGTGGTATTTACTGCGCCTTAGTCGTACTTTGCCCTTTGGGCGAGGCGCACGGTTCTGTTGGGTTGGTGAGCCTGATGTTGTCGATGTTGCATAGCTCTCGGTTTCGCTTGCAAGATCATCGATGTTGCGGCTGACTTGACGACCAAGTTCTTTCGGATCCCGGTTGGAGGAAATGCCAATATATATCGAATTGAAGAGAAAATCTCCTATCACAGAGTCTTCGTCTTCTACATCGACGGATCGCCGCCTGTCCTTTCGCGACCTCTGTTCCATGGCTTTTTCTTCGACAGCTGCTACGGCTTGACCGATGGTGTCCCTGGTGCGGTGCCAGTCATACCCATCAAACAGATTCCAAATAACGTGTATATTGCGTACACAAAGCCTGAGTGGGCTTGCACGAAGTTTGGGCTCATCTGTAAGCTCGTATAAATTCTTCCTAACATTCCACCGGTGAGCAGTACCGCCAACAATCGATTTGGTACCGAAATGATCTTCGTGAAAATCAAGCGTAGATTCATCTGGGGCGACCTGATACTGCTCCTGGAAACTATCGAGTAGAACCTTGTCCCCGATATTTCGAGTTTTTGGCGGACAGGTCAGCGACTCGAGGTCCTCTTCCAGCATACTGTCTACGATACTGTCGTCTAACAGCTCCGGGTTGGGGTTGTAGAAACTACTAACGAATTCGAGGTTTTGAGGGACATCGTCTTCTACCATGTCGCCCTCTTCGAGCTCAAGAGGCAAATCGTCTTCGTCTTGCCCAGGGGTGGCAAATGCGTTGCCTGTGAAAGAGGCGAGCAAGTTTTCGACAGGCACGACTTCAGTCCTGTACTTGGCATCGGTAATGGGACGCTGTGGTAGTTGTAGTCCGTTGAGGATTGACTGCAAGGTCTGCGTCGAGTCAGCGCAAGATTCAAGTACAAGTAACATGTCTCGAAGTTCAATCTCTACAGTCTTGCCTGTCGTTGACGCAGAACTGGTCACATCGAATTTTGTTCTTGCTCCCGAGATTGAAATTAGAGTGACATAGCCCATGCTAGAAAGATGCTGCAGTTGGCTCTGTTGGCTACTCAAGGTTGTACTTTCAGCTTGATAGTTTGATACAATCTGAGTCTTGTGGTCATCTATCGCCATCAAGGCAGCTCTGTTCATGTCCAATATGGCACTGGCCTCATCGTTCTTTGGGAGATTACACACAAAGTGTGTATCTCCAAGCACGAAGAGACCTCGAGCTAATGAATCGCGTGGGTTCAGACCAACGGTCACGTCATGTAACGTGATATCTACCCTCAGGGACTTCGAGCTCTCCGTTGATTTTTCGCTTTTATTAGACGACTGCGCTGACAATGTGGGCGGAGAATCTTGTATACGTTGCTTGTCGGTCAAAGTAGCAACCGAAGAGATCATATCTACCATCGTCACCTCGGCCAAGTCGTCCCGGATCCCCATTATGGCTGCGACTGTTGAGAGGTGATACTCTACACGGAGATTGTTGAACTTTATCTTAATTGTGGGCTCCATCTCATTCCCAATGAATCTAGCCATAATCACTGGGGGAGGTTCTTCGTTGGGAGAGGTGGCTATGGCCTCCCCTACGAGCTCTTCTGAAGCATTCCGCTCGATTTTGAGCTTCCTGACGCCAAGGGTGATCAAGCTGGGCAATGTAATGTGTGCCACCTCGGTATGTTTTGCAGCTAGGTTCACCTGACCAATAGTCTCATTGAGCATAACCTGGATTTGCAGCTGCCGTATGAGAAGTAGGGTCATGATGCCTGGTCGATCATCCTCTGGGAGATACTTTACAACGGTGGATAGCTTCTTCATTTCTTCTCCTAAGGCGGGAAGATATTGGACATCCCCAAAGTCTAAGATCTGACAGTCGGCGTGTTCGGCAGTGACACGTAGGACACCGCCTTGGCGCCTTTGACGGAACAGAGTCTCAAGCAATATGTCATCATCATCCTCCTTATATCTGTCCTTTGACGGAGACAGCAGAGCTAGCAATCGAGCCAAGTCTACGTCTTTGGGAGTCGGTAGGTATTCAATCCTGAATCCTGCCATTTTGGCGCTTATCGACGCTTCGCCGGGTTTGGAATCGATAAAAGGCCCGTTGACATTGAGGCGATCGATCGCAAGACCGACGCCTTCGGCTCGACTTACGACTTTAAGGGCTGTGCTTTCGAGCCGGAAGGAGGAACAAGCGCCTACGAGATCGAAAACGATACCGCCAATTCTCGCGGTCACCTTCTCATGGGATGGTTCCAACGATTCCGTCATTTCACTCTCATGTCTGTCGTTTTCGAAATGGACCCCGCGAGTGAGTTTGGTATGTCTCGCTTTCCTTGGCTTGCTATCTGTAACGGTGACTGTTGAGATCATGGAGCTGCCGAGACCGAGAATGCTGCTAAAGCCACCAAACCAGCCAAAAGTGTCGTCGAGTCGTCGTAGGTCAAACCTGATGTGCAGTGGCAGTGTCGTGAGCTCCACCTGCCTGCGACCCGGTGACTGTGTTATTTTCAAAATGATGTCCTGATCGATAGGCGCAAGAATGTCTCGATTGGAGTCTCTCATCTTGAGGCCAGAATCAAAAGAAAAGATATCCTCCTGGGCGTACCCAAAGTTCAGCTTATCTAACGATACGGTTGAAGTAGAAGACTGTTCGTCACGCACAATCAGGACCTTGAGCTTGATGACAGAAGCCTTCAAAAGGACCTCAGCATCCTCCAGACTGTCAGTTCGTTGGGAGCGGCTAAGCATATTGGGTCCCGAGATCTCGATCCCCCTAACGTGGTCAAGGAACTTCCAAGATATTCGCTTGACTCGAATTGAGGTCCGGCTGTGCCTCAATTGCTTCGCAGTCTCGGCTACATGCGAGGGCGGCTCTGCTCGGAGTAATCCTGTCAATCTCTGGGCTAAGAGGATCGTCAATTTTGTGAGACTTATATCGCCGAGTACACTGACATTTCCTACTTTAATGGCTGTCCAAGGTTGTGTTTCTGAAGTAGCGGAATCCAGAGAAGGCTCTCTGTGGCCTAGCGTGGAAGCCCTACTGCCCGCTTTAAGTGATTCTTCTCGGATTAGAGGAGACTGGCCGTACTGGCTGGACAGTGTTGGGCTAGGCAGGTCCGCAATCTCACCGCCGCTGCTCCTGGGTATCTCGAGTGTGATGGTGTCAACGACAAAGATTTTCTTAACAACAACTAGTTCGTTGTCCGAGCTGACCACTGATGTAATTGATGATCCTTGCTTCAGAGCTGGATGAGGCTCGATATCAGGCTTCATCGGTCCTTTTTCGCGCATGTCCGCTGTTCGCGGCATTGACGAAATATATTCGTTCGACGGTTGTTCCACCGACAGCTTCAGTGGTATATAGGTCGTCGTGCTAGGAGCATGGGTGTTGAGGCGACCTTCTGAATATTTACTTCGTACGTCAAGCTGATGTCTGCTGGCGGCATTGCGCTCATGGACTACATGCGAGACCTCAGTGTGACCGTGTTCGGACTCGGTATTGTCCCCGTCTCCCGGTACGGCTGATTGTGTAGGTTGAGGTTGAGACAGTGCTTGACTCATCGCGCTCATGTACATGCTTTCCGCTTCGTCGTGGCTAAACAGCTTCGATTGTGCCAAACGCTCTGACTGAGGTGACGCTTGGCCGGTGTCTTGACCGGATACTGGAGAGAGTGAAGGTAGTCGCTCCATTTGGTTTGTCGGTCCCGTCTGCGTACTACTCTGACTCCTCGAGACTTCGTCGATTTCTGCGTATGATTGATGATCGGCGTTAAAGGATCCAGGGATACTCCTCTGGTCACCGTACAGTTGACCACCCAACTGACCATCGCCTTCATCAGAGTAGAATGAGTCGGCTGGGACGGTGCTTTCAAATTGGTAATTGCCCAAATTGGAGCTTTGTCCGGGAGACAGCGATCTCACATGTGCGACCTTGCAGTTTAATTCCGTACTGGCTCCTTCAACCTCACTTACTAAAGATGCGTTGGAGGTCTCTAGCTGATCTCCATCGCTCTCTGTGAGAAATGCCGATCTGTTTGTTCCAAGCGAATCAATCGAGGAGGGTAAGTCAGAAGGCGCAGTTGATATTGTAGTGGGCTTCTTGTGTGAACCTGTGTGTGCTAAATTGGGGGAAGGTGGGACACTAAAACGTGACAAATTTGGGAAAAGAGATGTGTCTGAGATGAGCATGCCTTGTATATTCCTGATAAGGATGTGGCGTAGGCCGCGGTTGCTTGCACCTTGCTCCGTACTTTCATCAAGTTGAGGATGCCCTTGGTCGTTGGGGAAATCTACCGAAGTGTTGGTTGGGATCCCTTCAAGTTTGACCTCTTGGATCGACAGCTGCAGCGTAACTTTCTCTGGAATTTGCGATACATTAGGACCAGAGTCGCCCGAGGGTACTTCTAGTTCCACTGTTAGGTTGATATCAACATTGTTGATGCTAAGCTCAGTTCGATTTACAACCCCTTCGAGAAAGCCCGCAACGAAGCCCGGCAAAGAGATGCCGCCTCCAACACCGAAGCCTGTAGCGTCCTCGCCGCTTTCGCTCAACGTCTTGGACCGGCCTAGATGTTGGGATTGAGCAAGGGCGGTCTGTATTTGATCTCGCTCCTCTTTCGGTTCGCTCTGGAGGAAGGACTTGGCCAGATCTATGGTGGTCGGTATTTGTACCGGTAGCCTTGCACCTTCATCGCGCTCGTCCAGACCACCGGGATCGTGTATATGGGACTGCGAATCCCTCGGTCGGTCCGCCTTGACACCTTTCTGCAGCCGGCCTCTGGAAAACCCTCGATGGGACGACTTGGTCCTCTCGCCTCCATTATTCTCCGTACCACGTACTTCCAACGCTATATTGAGACCGTCTACTTCGATGGATATGCCACTGTTATAGATATCGGCAGGCACAGTGATCCGCAGTAGCAGGATCCGAGCCTTGACAAGGATCAAGCTAGGAGGCAGTTGCAGGAGGCTGGAAAGCTTCTCGATATGTACTCCAATATTTCTTAGCTCCACCGTACTCCTCTTCCCCCACACGATGTCCAAATTCTCCAGGTCAAAGTCCTTGGTGTCCAGCAGCTCCAGGCGCGACAGGGCATATCGTAGGATGCGTTTCTGGAAGAAGGAAGGTAAGAAGAAAGCCATCACGTTGGCTGCGGTGACATAAGCCTACGGATATAGCAGGAAAGCGGGGGTCCAGTTGTACAGCTTCATCATGCTGTTACATTGATGTAAGGAGGGGCTTGTTGGAGGCATCCCTTTGGCCGCTTGTATCGCGATGTCAATGAGTACTGGGCAAGATAGACGAGGTTCGAAAATGATCCGTTTGACACATACACGACTGAAGCCAGCTTGCATGACGAGCACAGAATATCCGTTGACACATGATGTTTGTGTTGTCATGGTCAGGTTCCATACCTTCCACGGAGAGCCCGCCCGAAACGATGACCCGAGACCGTTATCCGGCTGCATATCGGGCTTGGCATTAGGTCTATCGGTATCACATCAACATGCTTGATGGTGATTTTGTTAAGGTCGTCAATGAACACTCTCTCTGTCAGTTCTTGGTGTAGCAGCGTCGTAAAATGTATTCCTCAGGATGGACTCAGCGACTGTCCAAAAGAAACCAAATTAATATGATTCTTACTTACAAGATCGACCGCTGACTCGGATCCATTGTTTCTCCTGCAAATTGGAACTGAATCACATGGCAGTGTTTGTATCATGCTGCATTCGTATCCAGTTGTGGATCAACGTATAATCCTTCTCAATGGTACATTGAGCCACAGCTTCGACTCCACCAAGTGCCTATCTGACGATCCTCCCAGATGAGACTTCCATGTGGCTCATTGATGCCATAGTTCAGCGGAGCGCTCTTGCGTCAATGGAGCACGAGCTTGCAGTCTCAAAAGCTCCTCTGCTCATACGGTCTTGAAGCGAGCGCGGAGAGGCATGTTGAAGCAAGAGCTCCCGTCAAAGCTGACAAGGCTCTAATCATTTTGTCTGCTATTACGACAGGGAGTCGCTGACTGGATGCTCGCCTCCTTCGCTCAATCCTCGCCGCCCCCATACTCGGCCGCAAACTCCAGCAAGATCCATTCGCAGAACTTGTTCCACTCTCTCGTCCACTCTCTCAGCCGCTCTGCTCGGATTCCTTGGCCGTATACTCCGTCCTTGATATCCTTATTCCATTCCTTCGTGTTCTGATCTGGCCCATAGGCCGCGTATCTGACACTGTTTTCTGCAAGTGATCCAAGTCCCTCTAGTCCTAGATTTTCCCAGCCTTGAAAGGCTTGCCAGAAATCGTGCGTCATTCCATTCTTCCCGTGCCCTAAGATCGCCGGATCATCGTTACAAAGTGCTGCCGTGACACCTCGTGCGAGCAGCGCAGGTAACGGATGAGCTTTTATAGAGCTTGTGAGGCGCAGCACCTCGTTGGAAATTGGACAAGATTCGACGAGGATCTTCTTCTGCTTGACCATCTCGACAAGCAGTGGATGCTTATACAAAGAGAACCCATGGCCTATCCGGCGAGTGCCGAGTAGTATCGCATCGAACAGGTTGTGGTCGGTCTCGTCTCCATCACCAAGACATTCGCCGGCGTGGAAGAAGAACGGAATATCGACACCTTCTTCCAAGCATCGCTTTCGAAACCAGAACAGCTCGGGTGTCATGTCAGCGAGCGGCCGCCCTAGGTCCTCCTGACCCACAAGATCGAAGCCCGCAACAAGATCCGGATATGCCTTTTTGACCGCAATACAGTCCTTCATGCTCTGCACTATCAGCTTCTTGTTGAATTTGCGCACCGTCGTCCAGATGAACCTGCCTCCCCAGAATGATTTGCCTATGTCTGTAGCTTGAAATTTGGCAAGCTCATCACGGAAGATGCGAAAGAAGTCTTGGTAGTCTTTTGTAGGGGTCTCGCATCCAAAAAGTCGGAATTCGAAGACGAAGGCGCATCGGAAGTCAACCCACCGGATACCGTCTTCCAGAAGTTCTGGTAATAAAAGTTGAAGGGCAGCGCGGAAAATAGGCTCATAGAAGAGGATGGACCCAACTAACTGAAAGCAGCTGGCGAATTTCTCCCACACATTATCGACGCCGTGGTGGTGACCCTGCGATTCCTCCAACGTGATAGTCATTCTGCTCACTAGCCAGGCTTTGAAAGCAGTGCGCCCGCCTTGAGGAAATCCGTCTGCAGCCTTTGTCGCCGGCACCAGCGCATTGGGCTCGTATTGATTTGTCCAGATGGCATTGCCTTCCATCTTGGTCTTCTTCGTGTATCGAAACGTTACTACGCCTTGCTCTCGCGCCTCAGCACTGCACAGGGCCCTATTAGCCATGATGGCCATCCCTTCAGTATTGAGAGCTTGCTCCACTAGCCAATCAACATCGATCATTGCGTCGACATGGCAGTGCAACAGCGCTCCTTTCGGCATCTTTCTCATTATTTCCCAGGTTTTGGTCTTCTCGATTCTCTCTTTCGCTAGTGTGAACATCATGCCCGGAAAGTAACTGATGTCCTTCTGCCTCGCAAGATTTTGTTCGTAATCGTTGGTCCATATGGTGCTGTGCTCTTCGGCGCGAATACGAGCGACTATAGCGCATGCCTCTTTAGCAAGAGGGGTAATGGATTGCCTGAAAGCGTAGTCACTTCGCTGGGCTTGTTCTTGCTCGATGAGAGCTTCCCGGCCCTGGAGGTACTGTTGTATGAACTGATCCGAGAACTGTGGGAGGCCGTCCTCTATTTCCCAGTCTGAGATATCTGATTCGGATTCTGACGCGACCTGAGAAGCCATGACACAATTTTGACTAGTTCAATCAACTTTGATTGTAGATTGCCTTGATGTGGGCACTTCTTCAAGGTTCAGAAAAGATTTTAAGGAAAGAGGTCTTAGGACATCCAGCTATCTCCCAGAGACATACGACTACAGCGGGAAAAGACAATACTTTGAAGGGCAATGTAATCTGTTGACCTACTGATAGCGAGCATTCGATATCCCGGTCAGGATTTCCGACCAAGGCTTCGCGACCACACTTGGATAACAATTCGCGTGTCGAAGGGTGCGACTTCACGTTGAGACTTTGCTGAGAGCTGCTTTGGTGCTCTGATACTACCGTTCTATATTCGCATTGATCGAATACTTCAACAAGTACCCTGGAAGCTTTGTAGGATTAAGAAATTATGAAGCTTTGATATGATCGACCTCTCGGGGGTTCATCGAGTCGAACAAACATTCCACCCTTGGACCCTTCGATTGGGAGTTTGATCGAGCAAGATGAATAGAATGCGTCGACGGTTTGCCTACCCTACCTTATTCAGCCATGGGCCTTCGTCGGTTGTTCAGCCCCTTGTAAAGCCGTTAAGACCCGACGGTCCTCCATGCAGTGCCAAGAGATCATTTCACCCTAAAACAACCCTTCTCGACATCCACACCGAGCCTCGGCTGCTGATAAGAGCTACCTTTTCCAGGCTCTCTCCGCACTGCATGTCCCCCTCCTCCTGGACATCGTACTTCTTCCACCAATCATCATCATTGCTAAGATCTTTGGCCCGAGCATTTGTGTTGGACAAGCTCGCTATCGTCTGATTGCAACCGCGCAGCAATGGCAGCTCAAGAACATCCTTCTTGTGTTCCGGGATATTTCCCCCCAACTTCGTCTCCACCGCTGGAGGAGTCCTGCTTCTCCGTTCCATTTTACCTCCACTACATCACCCCCAGCGGCGCATCATCCACTCTTCCTGCGGTCCAAGATGTCGACAGCACAACATGTTGACGTCTCCGAGGCTCCAGAAGCCCACACTACCTCCTCCCAGCATCATATCGTCAAGAATGATGATCCTGCGCTTGACAAATCTCACGAGCATACCCACGGCCACATGCATCACGATAAGCACGCTGAGCAAGGCAGGACAGACGAAATGGTCTACTCGAAGGGTACCACCTTCGAAAAAAGCACGATTCCACACCAAGATCCACAAGATCATGACCTAGCGCGCAGGCGCAATGCAGACCCGTCAGATGGCAACTCCGGCATGATAGATGCAGAGAAGGCCGCGATGAGCCCTGAGAGATTGGACGAGGCGGATCCTCGAACTCACACCCTGTCGCGCTTCTACCTCAAGTATCGATTGTTCTTCCATTTCTTCATCTGGCTGTTCTTCACAGGGTATGTTGCTCAATTTTTGCAAAAAGGGACGGACGGGTCGTATTGCTAATAAATCTAAGTTGGTGGATTGCAAGCCTTATCCTTCATCGGAATGATCCTCTCTCCTCTAGGACCGGCTGGCTCAAACCTTTTTTGCTCTATCTCGGCATCACCCTCCGTCTGATCTTCTTCCACGTGCCGATCACCGTTATCACGAAGCCAATGCGCTGGACATGGCACAATACTGGTGTAAAAGTCGCTACCATGGTCCCCGAAAAGTTGAAAATACCGCTCGCAGCTATTCTGGTCGTGGGCGTGATGGTTATCGGCGCCTTTGCAAGCCCTGAAAGCAAGGATAATACGCGAGACAATCGAGCAGTATCCTTGTTCGGCCTGGCTGTGATTATCTTTGTCATGTGGGCGACATCACGTGACAGAAAACGGATACGATGGCATACGGTCATTGTGGGCATGCTTGTACAATTTCTCGTTGCGTTGTTCGTCCTTCGATCCGGAGCTGGCTGTAGGTCATTCCAACCCAAGTTTCCATCACTACTGACCAAGAATAGTTGATATCTTCGCCTTTATCTCTGAGCTGGCTAGGGATCTCCTGGGGTTTGCCGATCAAGGCACTACGTTCCTGACTGCTGATACTGTGCCTAAACTCGGCTGGTTCCTAGTGGGCGTTCTGCCAGCCGTCATCTTCTTCGTGGCTTTGGTTCAGGTGCTGTATTACCTCGGAATGGTACAGTGGTTCATTGGCAAGTTTGCGGTTTTCTTTTTCTGGTCAATGCGCGTCTCAGGCGTCGAGGCTGTCGTGGCAGCGGCCAGCCCATTTATTGGGCAAGGCGAATCAGCCATCCTCATCAAGCCTTTCATTGCCCATACTACACAGGCCGAACTTCATCAAATAATGTGTTCAGGCTTCGCGACCATCGCGGGATCGGTGCTTGTAGCCTACATTGCTCTAGGAGTTAACGGGCAGGCGCTGGTTTCTTCCTGCATCATGAGTATTCCTGCGAGCCTGGCAATCAGCAAACTTCGCTATCCGGAGAGCGAGGAGACTCTCACAGGCGGTCGCGTGGTAATTCCAGATGACGATGAACATCGTGCGGCGAACTCGTTGCACGCATTTGCAAATGGGGCGTGGCTGGGTCTCAAGATTGCTGGCATGATCTTAGCTACCCTGCTATGCATTATCGCCTTGTTAGGTCTCGCAAACGGTCTTCTCACGTGGTGGGGCCGTTACTTGAACATCAACAATCCTCCGTTGACTGTGGAGTTAATTGTCGGGTACATCTGTTACCCAATTGCGTTTTTGCTTGGTGTTCCTCGAAACGGCGATTTACTGAAAGTCGGCCAGCTGATTGGCACGAAGCTCATTGCCGTAAGGCAGCCTTCCTTCTTCCATGATGACAACAGCTAAGCCTCCCTGCAGAACGAATTCGTGGCATACACTGCCTTGCAAACAGACCCTGTCTACGCTGACCTCTCGCCCCGTTCTCGGCTCATTGCAACCTACGCCCTCTGTGGTTTCGCCAACATTGGGTCCCTAGGCACGCAGATCGGCGTTTTGTCTCAGATAGCTCCAGGTCGTGGTGGTGACGTGAGTAGACTGGCAGTGTCGGCCCTGATTGCAGGGGCGTTGAGCACCTTCACAAGTGCGAGTATTGCGGGCTTACTAGTCACGGATCAGGCGGCGTACTTCAAGCCCAGCTCAGCTAGTGGTTAGGTGGTACAATGATGATGTGATGCTTAGGACGCCGTCGATGTCTCTTACTATTTAACGGACCTGCCAATTAGGAGATAGTACCCTCTAAAGACCCTAACATTGAAGGTACAAGTTCTGTCACGGCGTTGCGCATCCATTTGTGCTTGAATATACCAGATTCTGATCACGATTGTGAAAGGAAAAGCCAATAGATGGTCGGGCTAAGTACCCGATGGTCCTCGCACCTGCTCAACTCCGGTTAAGACGCCAGATCTCATCACGTGACTCAGCCCTACATCAAGCGAGCCCACATTGAAACCTCGAAATCCGCTTCACCTTAATTACTCCAACATCAACCGTCTACCTCGCCACAGACATACAGGTACTCTACAATGCGACTCGCGATACTGAGAAGTAAAAGGCTGATTTAGACTTGGAGTAGCCACGATGCCGACCCAACAAACCAAATCCAAGACCGCCGCGCCCAAGAAGCCCACCGCCAGCCGCTCCGCCATCGCCGACGTGGTTGCGCGCGAATACACCATCAACCTGCACAAACGAGTATGAAGCCCTCCGCCTCCGTCCTACCACCCCCACAAAGACCCTGCGTCCAGCATTTCGAGCCTTCTTGGGAACAGAGACTCAAGAGGCGGGAAAACATCGGGGCAGAATTAGTTTGATGAAGTCCACAACGACCAAGGCCTACGTCTCCATGACGTGGCATTCAGGACGGAAGACTAATTATTCGTCTGTGGGGATATAGATCCATGGCGTGAGTTTCAAGAAGAGGGCGCCGAGGGCGATTAAGGAGATTAGGGATTTTGCTGTCAAGGCTATGGTTCGTCTGCCCGCGCCCAATCCTTCTTCCTTGGGTATTTGCCATGGAGTCAGCGTGCCCCTGCGTGCTTTCTGTATTACTTTGATGCCTGGATCATTGGTCCGCTGAAAGCAGCAAGCTGATTACGATGCTGGGGTGAAATAGGGCACGAAGGACGTGCGCCTCGACCCGCAACTCAACAAGAAAGTGTGGGAGGCTGGGATCAAAGGCGTGCCTTTCCGTCTTCGCGTGAGGATATCGAGGAAGCGGAATGATGAGGAGGGCGCGAAGGAGAAGCTGTATAGCTATGTGCAGGCGGTGAATGTGAAGAATCCGAAGGGCTTCAGTACGGTCGTCGTGGAGGAGTCGTAACCGGGACATGGGGAAGAGTCAATATCTAGCGATAGCTTCTACAAAAGTGGGTCCTACCATGGACCTCTGAAATGTCCGCTTTAGCATTGTTGATTTTCACTTGGACCATTGCATGACAACGTAGTCTGGGAATAGTGGGCCTTTCATGCGAGAATACATTGGCTACTCAACGGACCGGCGCAGTCTGTAGGCAGCGGCAAGCTCCAAGCAAATATAGTACAATGCTGAATGGGTATTGCAGACTATGATTGCGCCACTGTCCGAACGCTATGCTACAGAATGCCTCGCTAACTGGTCATGTATCAATAACCTCTCCGACCATCCTTCGTTACTCGCGTTTAAGTACAGCATCCTGACAGAGCAGCGTCGTATCTTTGAAGAACCTTCTCCACTGTAACGGATCACCTTTAGACTTGACGAACGTGACTTTGTTTATAGGGCCTTCGTTGCTCTGCATTGGTTCTATCACCACGTCCCCGATCAGCGGACAGCGTCTTGAGTCTGTAGTGCGTATCTTGATCCACGTTGGGCCATGACTTCCAGCGACGGTCATCTGCGGCGTCGAAGCCACTGGGACGCTTAGCCGATGGAGAGCACCGACGACAATGGGATAGAGGGCATCTAGACTCCAGTGAGAGAAAAAGCTCGTGAATGGCTCGAATGCCGGTAGGATGTCACCGAATTTCCGAGCGAACTGCGTTCTGCTAATCGGTACAGCAGGTGTGCTGGAAAACTGAGACATAGATGGTTCTTCTGCTAAACGTTCATCCCAACTGCTGCTGACCATAGCGGCATCTGTGTTGTTGTTTGGTTGGCTTGCGGAGATCCCCTCTGTGGCCGAGACTTGGAATGGTATCTCCCGCTCACCGAAGTCAATGTCATGTACAGGTGCCTCAGGTTGCGTAGACGATATCTTCACTGTCGAGTCCTCACTATCGACTTCCATAACGTCTGCAAATCGCCGACCTCGTTGCGACTGTGAAGCCATAGGGTCCTGTGAGAAGTCGATCTTCATATTCTCAAACATCTTTGTAGCCAGTGCGACTGGATTCTGGAGCTTGCCATCCGGAGCAAGATACTGGTTCTTTCGCGTGAACCAAGGATGTTGCTGTACGTCTGCTAGCGAAAAGCGGTCTTCGGCCTCAACTCGCATCATACCACGCAAAAGAGACAGGGTTTCGACAGGCAGCTTCTGCCACAGTTCATCATCTGGCTTGCCGTTGCTGGCAACGTACTCGTGGAATTCATAGCTACTGTCCAGAGGTTCGTCCCAGGGCGTATTACCAGCTAGCAGAACGAAAAGGACCACGCCGCAAGACCAGATGTCGACGAGATCGCCAGAGTAACCTGTTCCAAGCTTCTTCGCCATTTTTGCATCGCAGTTCACCACCTCCGGCGCTGTATAAGGTGGGCTCCCACAGCTTGTTTTGCAAAGCTTCTTGACCCCATTGTGTTGGAAAAGCGTGGCCAGCCCGAAATCTGCAATTTTGAGATTCCCTTCCGCTGACAGCAGAATGTTCTCCGGCTTGATGTCCCTATGGCCCACACCTTTTGAATGCATGTAACCAACGGCGCTGATCAGTTGGGTGAAGTATAGATGAGCGATATCTTCACCAACCCCAACATCCGATTCGATTTTGTCGAATAGGTCCCCGCCCTCTGCGAGCTCCATCGCTATCCACCGCCATGTTGGGTCTTCTCCGCACTGGAAGAATTGCACAATGTTCGGATGGTTTTGAAGCAAGCTGTGGAGGGTGATTTCGAGGTTCAGCTGCTTGGGTGTGACTCGCCCATGCCTGGTTGCATACTCCTTGTGGATGAATTTGACAGCAAATATGGGCTTGGGGCGGTCAATGGGTGCTGCTTTCTTTATACTACCTCTCAGCAATCAGCCCAACTTGTGGAACGCGAAACACCGCAACACACCAAGCGTATGCTCCCTGACCAATGGTGTTCGACACAATCCTGAAGGGCAACTCGCTGGGCAAGGGTGCGAGCTGCGAGTGAGCTACCATCTTGTGAGCTTGACTGTTATCTGACAGCATCCACGGCAATCCCGATTCTCACGAGACCCGCATGTCGATCGGCAATGAAAGGCCTGTATAGCAGGCTCTCAACGCGTCAAATATTGAAAATCGCGTAGCTTACACGTCTTGTTTCGGAGAGATTGATTCACGAGGGATCATTTGATGGAAAACTGTCGGGTATTAAGCGCGCTAAGTGCGGCGCCAAAAGTGGTTGCCATGCGACCTCGACTATTGACGCCTGAGGACAAAGATATCCGATGACTTTCAATCCCTACTATACTCACAAAGAACCAAACCCCACTGCAAGCAAATCCGAACGCATCAACAGTCCTGTCTAGCAGTCTTCAACAAGTCAGTCTTACGATAGCAACAAGGTCTCTGAGTATCCGCCGTTCAGGATTACCATGAACTACGCTATGGAGGATACTCAGAATTCGGCCCCAGGGCAGCCTACCGCTCATGAAGCTTCAAAGCTGTCTTCCACCACTCGCCGCAATGATACCCAAAGCGTGACCAAGCGGTAATGATTCCACGAAGTGTGCCACTAGGTGCTGTTACTGACTTCGTTTCGACAGCCTCCAAACAGAATTGATGCAACTCATGATGTCCTCCACACCAGGTGTCTCCGCCTTCCCAGACGATCCGAACAATCTTCTTGCCTGGACTGCGACTATCACAGGTCCCGCCGATACACCATATGCAGGCCTCATTTTCAAGCTTTCCTTTGACTTTCCGAACAACTACCCTTATGCCCCACCCACTGTCCTCTTCAAAACTCCAATCTACCACCCAAATGTCGACTTCTCGGGGAGGATCTGCTTAGATATTCTGAAAGACAAGTGGAGCGCGGTATACAACGTGTCGAGCGTCCTGTTGAGTCTGCAAAGTCTCCTCGGTGAACCCAATAAGTAAGTTCGCTGGGTTGCTGGACTGATCTTTCGTATCTGCATAGAATTGCTGACAACACTGTCTATCTGCAGTGCAAGTCCTTTGAACGGCCAAGCAGCGGAGTTGTGGGAGTCGGACCCGGAGGAGTACCAAAGGCTAGTCTTGGCAAGGCATCGCGACTTGGATGACGAGTAGAGCTCCCTCCATCGGCAACCGGTTAATGGACCGGTCCTGTGGTGGCTTTTGAAATTATTGATTCAGCATTTGGTGGAGTTTGGTTTGTATGTTGTTCCAGCCAGACTCACGCAAAGCGGCCATCATGACACTGTTGGGACGCAGTCCGAGGCGGGTTACGTAGACCGACCGCGCATCCCATCATCGCAACACCTGCATGATCGATGCATTGAGACGTCAGTAACTAGTATCACATGGACGCCCTAATACAGTCTCTCCCGTGCTTCACCGTCCTACGCAAGCACTCACAACGCTGGGAAGTCTTTACCGCCAAATCATCTTCCCCTAGATTAATGCCATAACTAATAACGCAAAGCGAGCTGGATGTTGTGTCCTTTGTCGATATGCTGCGTGCCAACGTTGAAGGCGATAGCCAACTGAGACTACATCAATCCAAAGCCAGCGACTGGCACGAGTGATAGCTTTCACATACCTTAGCTAATCTTCGAGCATTGGAGACCGGTAGACTTGCGCATCCGGATTGGTCATAACTGAATTGTAGCAAGGCCTGCTGGATGAATTTTCTGTTGCCATGCACAGCGCGTAGAGAACTTCTTGGTTGCCGTTATGGTTAGAATATTGATATCAATGCATCCTCTTTCACCCAAAGCTTCTCGATCGTGTATCATACGCGCTATCTCCCTTCTCGGGGTCGATGGCGTGGCCTGCTATATTCTCCCCATGGGCATTCATGTCCGCCCCTCGATAGTATTTTGCCTTGAGCTTCTCATCCACAACACCACCTCGGCTTTCAATCCGCTCAATCATCGTCCGGCCCTCGACCAGCTGCGCGTGCCCATAGTCCACCAATCTCTCCAGTACCAGAGCTTCGCTCCTCGCCTTGCCTTTCGCTCCAGGAACTGCCTCCGCCAACCTATCGAATTGTGACCTCAAGAAATTGCGACGGTTTTGCTCGGACGTGATGTGATTAGACTTTTTCTGATCGTCGGTCAGACGGGGTTTGTCGACCTCTCGTAATCGCAACGCTTGATTCAGCTGAGCTTGGCTGCTGGGTGAATTGGAGGTCGACGACGCCTGAGCCCGGTCTGAACGAGACATGGAGACCAAGGATAAAATAATGCACTGGACAGCCGGGGCAAGAAGTGGCCACGAAGGATGATTGGAGCCCAAGACCTAAGCGAGACAAGAGGTGCAATATGATCAAGCTGAACAAGGAAACTACGAATCACCGCATGCTAGAGCTGGCATGTGCGAGCAATCAAGCATCGGCTGCTCAGCAAAGATCCTCCTTTGACAACATATTCACCGAGACATCGACACTGAAAATATTGTTCGTTCATGAGAAGTCTTGTCATTATCCGTTCCCAACATCCTTCTATCACTTCTACGGCGCTAGGCTAGATTAAGGATGGAGCCCTGGCTTCTACAGATTTCCCATAGTGAGTAACTGATTTCTCCTCGATATGTTCGTTTTCTCTGACCACCGATCTACATGTCCTCTCCCAGATTATGACTGACATAAGCTAGCTGCTGCATTCGATCGCGATGATATCGACATGGTCGACCGCCTGCTGATCCAAGTAGACCTCGATCATTTGCAGTCAACGACTCAAAACGGTCTAGACCTGAGGACTATTTCGTATTTCGATACAGTAAACACCATTGTCACTCCTTCCAACTACAAGGATGCGAAGGCTTTTCTTGAAAGAAACTTCCGTGACTTCACTACCTATTGTGATGCCACTGCCTTGGATGATAACGCTGAAGATGCAATCTCTCTCCTGAACAATGGTGCTGCCAAGATCTTTGTGACTCTGTCTCAATTCGATTCCGTTGTTGAAGGCCGACTGCTGGGCGACCTTTCACGGCTGATTGTGTCTTTCGATCATGATAGATGCACGGGAGATCCGGAGAGCGTTGCACTGGAGATCAGGGATGAGATAGAGGCCGTCGATGGCGATCCCGCCATTGCGCTTGCAATAAAGGATGTCCGTGACTGGGCCTTGTTGGACACCATGAAGTCGATGGCGAAAGGCGAAGATGCTTTCGGACCTTTCTATACGATCTATGTCACACTTGCGCTCAATACTTGGGATGAGTATGTGAGGGCTGTCTCGAGCGGCCACATACCCATCGTACCAGCCAAGCAACTCACTGTTGAACCTTGGAACAACCCACACTTGATTCCTGCTTGGCATCTCATTACCACTATATTCAGAAGTGATCGTCCTGATGGGCTTTTCCCTACCGTCGTCACGGACGAGCATGGTGTCTGCTTAGGCTTGGTATACAGCAATCCGCAAAGCATAGAAGTAGCATTGCAAACTGGCAGAGGTGTCTTTTGGAGTCGCTCTCGCGGCCAGCTATGGATCAAAGGTGAAGAAAGTGGAGACACACAGGACTTGATCAGTATCAGATGGGATTGTGATGCGGATGCTCTACAATTCATTGTGCGGCAACATGGGGACGGTACTTGAATTTCTGCGATAGATTCTTGGTGCTATTACTGACCAAGTACAGGGTTCTGCCACCTGAAGAGCCCTACCTGTTTTGGTCGCTATACTGGATTGTCACGCTTAGAGAAGACTCTCCAAGCTCGTAAAGCCTCGCCTCCCGATGGTTCTTATACCGCCAGGCTCTTCAACGATCCTCTGTTACTAAGAGCCAAGATCATGGAAGAAGCGAGCGAGCTTTGTGAAGCTAAGACAAAAGAAGAAATCGCAGCTGAGGCAGCTGACTTACTTTATTTTGCCATGACTCGATGTATCTCCGCCAACGTAAGCCTAAGAGACATCGAGAAGAATTTGGATCTGAAAAGCTTCAAGATATCAAGGAGACAAGGTGACGCTAAGCCTCAGTGGGCTGCGAAGGTTGGACTGCAGGATGGTAAGCGCAAGCGAGCTTCAACTGGCGAGACCGAACAACAAACGCCGAGAAGAAAGACGGACGGCACCCCTGAACACGAGACTGTCAAAGAAGCTGCGTCGATACCTAAAACTAAAGGAGATTCAGCGGGTACTGTCAACGGCAAAATCGGGATGAGGAGATTCGTGACCAGAGAGACAAACGCGGAAACCCTGAAGTCAGCATTGCAACGCCCTTCACAGCGATCAACTGAAGAGATCATGGGCATCGTCAATCCTATACTGCTTGAGGTTCGTGAGGGAGGCGATGCCGCCGTCCTCAGATACACCCACAAATTCGAGAGGGCTACATCACTAACTTCACCTATCCTCCGCGCCCCGTTCCCAAAGAGCCTAATGCAGTTGCCGCCGGAAACAGTCACAGCAATCGACGTCAGTTTCGAGAACATTCGCCGTTTTCACGCCGCGCAAAAGGACGAGAAGCCCTTGCAAGTAGAGACCATGCCCGGCGTAGTATGTTCCCGCTTCTCTCGGCCCATTGAGCGAGTGGGTCTCTACGTCCCAGGTGGCACCGCTGTCCTTCCCTCAACAGCTCTCATGCTCGGAGTTCCCGCTATGGTAGCCGGCTGCAACACAATCGTCCTAGCATCACCTCCTCGAAGCGACGGCACAATCACTCCCGAGATTGTCTACGTAGCCCACAAAGTTGGCGCCGATAGCATCGTCCTAGCGGGTGGCGCGCAAGCCATTGCAGCCATGGCCTACGGTACCGAGAGCATTGCGAAAGTCGACAAGATCCTTGGTCCGGGCAATCAATATGTCACGGCGGCGAAGATGATCGTTTCGAACGACACTACAGCAGGCGTCAGTATTGATATGCCCGCTGGCCCTAGCGAGGTTCTTGTCGTTGCGGATAAGACAGCCAATCCGGCTTTCGTTGCGTCGGACCTTCTCAGTCAAGCGGAGCATGGGGTGGACTCGCAGGTTGTGCTGATTGCTGTGGATCTCAACGAGGAGCAATTGGCGGCTATTGAGTCTGAGTTGCATGTTCAAGCGAACACACTGCCGAGAGTCGATATCGTCAGAGGAGCTATCAAGCACTCGGTCACGTTGGTGGTTGAGAATATCGAGGAGGCAATGCAGCTGAGCAATCAATACGCACCAGAGCACCTCATCCTACAAGTCGAGAACGCAGAGGGTGTAGTGGACATGGTGCAGAACGCCGGAAGTGTCTTCATCGGGCCATGGACACCAGAGAGCGTGGGGGATTACTCTGCTGGTGTCAACCACTCCTTGCGTAAGTCAACGCCCTCTCCAAAGTGTACGATAGCGCAGGGTGCTGACTCGGCGAACAGCAACCTATGGCTACGCGAAGCAATACTCAGGCGTCAACCTCTCGTCGTTCACAAAGCACATCACCAGCGCTAATCTTACAAAGGAGGGCCTGAAGAATGTGAGCGGTGCGGTGATGCAGTTGGCGAAGGTGGAGGAGCTGGAGGCTCATCGGAGAGCGGTTAGTATTAGGCTGGAGAATATGGATGAGTGGTGTTTGGTCGATGACGGTCGTTGAGTTTGGAGAGAAAACGAAGAAAGGCAGGTACATAGGCACGAGTATGTGTATAAAAGCGGTATAGGCGAGAACTGAACGAGCCCGCAGCGTTCACAGACTATAGCATTGGGAATACGGCGCCTCAATAAAAGTTGTTAGCCTTCGATGTCGAGACTGAATGTTGCTATGAACCCGTTCTGCAGAGACGGTGCAGTCGCCAAGCCTTTGCCAAAGAAGCTTCCCTGAGAGTTTAGTGCGGGAGAAGGAAGAAACAGCTTTCTCAAGAGATTCAACGTAGTTCTACATGAGCCGGGCTGCAAGTATTTACCTCCATCCATCTAACAATACACCCTCGAAACCCTTGTCTCCCTCAAGCATTCCTCGACATATCGTTCCTGATTCTGGATGATCGAGCAAATGTCAGCCTTGTCAAGTACTGCACTGGAAGATCACTTCGTGACGTACCTGTTATAATCCAAAAGACCTTCAACGCTCCCCACCGCCGAAACAGCAACATCCTGATCCCACAGCTTCCTTCTCGCGAAATCCATCACGTCCTTTTCCGTAATACTCCCAACCACCCGCTCAACCTCCTCAGGGTTCATACGTCGGCCCGTGGTCACGATCTGGCGACCAATGTCTTCTGCGACGGCGGTGGTGCCGTCTAGGGAGAGGAGGATGGAGGCTTTGAGTTGGGCCTTGGCCCGCTCGGTTTCGGCGCCGGTGACGTTGTAGGAGAGCCGGGACCATTCGCGGAGGGTGAAGTGGACGAGGTCGTCGATTTGGGTTTTGTTTTCCGTGACGAGGTAGATGCCCCAGAGCCTAGTGGGTTGTTAGTTACCGTCGCTGAAACATGAGAGTCATGGCAAAGGGGCTTACCCGGTGTCGCTGTAGCTGGTTGAGAAACTCATGAAGCTGTTTGCAAGCTTGTTTTCGTGGATAAAGGTGCTGAGCTTGCTGCCTAGGTATGGGGAGTTGCCCATTGCTCGGTCCCAGTTGCCGACGATCGCTTGTGTGACAAGAGCAGTGAAGTAGTCATCATCCTTCCAGCTTACGCCCTCAACTGCGATGGCAATATTGGCCGTTGGAATGGTGTCATCTCTGACTCGGACTTCTGAGCCAATGAAGTCGGGTTTCCGCCTTTGCCATTGGGCGATTGAGTGGGAGGTGCTATTCGGCGGGGCTGTTGGAATGTCCCCAAAGTGCTTTTCTGCCAAGTCGACAAGCTGCTGGTGGGGCACCCCACCAGCGCCTACCAGGACCATCCGTTCTGCGGTATAATTTTGCTTGATATAGTTCACTAAATCATCTCGCTGGATACTGGCAATGTTCTCTTTGGGGCCGAGGATCGTTCGGCCAAGGGGCTGCCCTTGGAAGGCTGTTGCGTGTAGGTGGTCAAAGACGACTTCCTCGAGTTGCTTGTCGACTTCTTCTTGTTCACGAAGGATCACGTCCCGCTCGCGCTCGATTGCGTGGTTTTCAAGTTTGGAATTCTGGAGGATGTCGGAGAGGATGTTGACCGTGGCGGGGACGTCGGAGTTGAATGACTTGGCGTAGTAGACGGTATTTTCTCGCTGCATATGTAAGCGATCTAGACTCGCTATAAAGCAAAGAGCTCATACGGATGTGTAGGCGTTCAGGTGACCTCCCATGTTCTCAATCTCCAGCTCAAGCTGTGTTTGCGTTCGATTTTTCGTACCCTGTTCTCATGATGAGCTATATCCTCTCTACAACGCCCCACGGGATGTTGAACCTTGAAAGCAAGGTGCTCGAGAAAATGTGCGGTGCCATTAGTCTTGTCTGTTTCTGCCCTGCTTCCAGCATCAATCCATACACCGACAGTCGATGTCTGCGCCCACGGCGAGTGCTCAGTAGCGATCTAGAGAGTCCGTTAATTTCGACCTCCAGAACAAGTCATTCAAGGACGCACAGTCAAACCATTGGACAGGGTAGTGCTTTCGGTGTTGATCGACTGGTGGATGGGAGTTGCCAGTCCTCGTCTGAAGGGTTGGACGGAGTTGAGTGCTGCACGACTTCGGAGCGCCTGATTGACATTGAGTGCCAACCGCCGCGAGGCCATGGCTTCTATACAGGAAGGACAAATCTCTGAGGTAGGCTACGGAAGAGATGTCGGGACGATTGCTGTCAACGAAACTGCTGAAGAGAGCTTCAGTCCACGCTTGAGGTCAAACATGGGAGCCAATCATTGGCGACCATCAATTGCTGAGTCATGGTTTTCTTGGCAGCCGAGGCCTCAATGCCCGCTTGACGACGCTCGCCCGATTCCCTTGTCCAGCATCGTCTCTCACTGTTGAAGACGTTGACAGCTTGCAGAGGTATCTGCAATGGCGTCCATATTACGGCCAGCGACGCTTCGGCATGCTTGCATGTACGGCCAGGTACGCACAGCTTTCAAAACTCAGGCCGCCAATCCCATCTCGATGAGCCAGTATACCACCTTGAGCCCACAGAAAGGATCCATCACATCCCGTATTGCCAAAATACGATCTGCTACAGCAAGGAACGTTGCGCCGGCAGCTATAAAGGCTGCACAATTCCAAACCAGCTGTAGAAAAGACATATTACCGACCCAAGCTCGTGAGCGAAATTCCTTCATGGAGCCACTCCCCTGTAGCTAATGCTCTACAACAGAAATCATACAAGGCACAGGTTGGCGAAAAAGGCTCGCTCACTCGGTTTTCGTACTCATTGAATGCAGCCAACGATCCCGCACCTGTACCCCCACCATCAGCTACCCATGGCAGTTATCACTGGACCTTCGAAAGGTGTGTATCCGGGATCTGGACGCCGAAATTGTGCCCTCTGACGAGCAATTGCAGGCTAGTGGCCATCGGCCTTATCCCTCTGACCGTTGCACCCTTCGCAGCCGGCTCCCTGAATCCCATTCTAGACGCTACCCTTGCCGCTGCGATCCTCATCCACTCCCATGTCGGCTTCCAGTACGTGTGGTAATACCGGGGAGTCAGTCAAACATGTCGCTGACT
>JAABUL010001892.1_pt1 | contig 37164 bp, 9 predicted proteins | sample 5559151 | NCBI WGS metagenome assembly JAABUL01 (sample SAMN10711876, study PRJNA513368) | rock metagenome | isolation source: Antarctica rocks | place: Antarctica: Victoria Land, Pudding Butte sud | reverse complement strand
TTGATTTTTTAATATTTAAAAATTTAAATAGCATTTATAACACTTATAGATATAGGTAATGCATTATAGTAATGCATTATTATTTTCTACAATTAATTAATAATTATTTTAAATTTATAGAATTTGTTTAAAAAACTAAAAATTAAAGTTTGTTTCTAAAAATAGTAATTCTTGACATAATAACGCAATTTTTTGGTTTCTTGACGATTCGATTCGATTCCTAATATTGGAATCGAAAATCGACTCGGGTCGTGTCGATTCGTGTCCAAAATATTAGGAATCGACTCGAGTTTCGAGTCGATTCCTAGGGTTGAAACCGTCGGGTCGAGTCGGTTCCAAAAGTTGAAACCGAAACCCGATTCGACGATCAGTCTAAATATAAAGAAAAGAATTTTAGAAGAAAGCAAAGTAACAAATTTTAAAAAACATACTATTTATATAACAAATTAAATTACTTTGCAAGAGATTACTAATTATAAAATTTAATAAATTGTTAACAAATTAATATTATATTAAGAGAGATATTTAATAGTTAAAACAACATTAACAAGCAAATTAATATAGAGATAAATATCTTCAAAATTAAATCGAACAACAACTACTATTTAATAAAAAATCCAAATTAATTATAGAAAGTTCTAGATAAAATATTATTAAATAAGATATTCGCATCTATATAAGAAATTAATTAAATACTTAATAAAACTATAAAAGCAAAACAATTAAGAATATTATACTTTTATTTAGTAACAAACTTAAATAACAAATATAATTAAAAGAACTTTTACAAATATTTAAATAATATTACGAAATATTTTAAGACTTTAATTAGTTTATTAAACAAACAACAAATAAATTAAGTTGTAAATAAATGCAAAAAAGCGCTAAAAAGCGACGCTACTATTAAAAAAGAAATTTTTAATAAAATCGAACAACAATTAAGTAATATAAACTTATTCTAAAAGAAAATAAAAAAAGCAAAGAAATATGCAATACTTAATTAAACAAAATATTATAATAACTTATACTAAATTTATCTAAAAAACAAAAAAGAGTTAATTAATTCTCTAGAAAGTTAAAGTTATTAATTTAGTATAAAAAGAAAACTTAATATAAATAAATGTTTTAAGCAAAAGTTACAATATTAAAACAAAAAAAAGTTTAAATTTTTTAATAAAAAGTATATTAAAGAAATATAATATATTAGTTTAACAATAACAACTAAATTTAATAGTATATATATAATATTTTATTATATTAATTAAAGTTAATAAATAACAATTTATTGCAATAATTAATTTTAGTATAATAAATAATTTTATAATTAAAGCTTTTATTAAAAGAAAAGAATATTTTATTTAAAAAAAGTCTAATATATATAATCTAATAATTGTAAACAAAAACTTATTACTTAACAAAAATAAAAAAGTAAATAAAGAAACAAAGTTATTATTAATAGCTATTTAGCAATATTACGAAAAACTAATTTTTAATATAATAAGAATAATTATTTATAATATTGTTCTAGAAATATCTTAATTAAAGTAATATAATCTAGAAATTAATTAAAATATACAAGTACTTAAATTTGCGCAATATAATTACGTAATTCATATTTAATTTACGTATTAACAATATTTAATAATAGATAAAAAAACAAATTAAAAATTAATTGCAAACAACAAATTTATATTTTTGCAAAAAAACAATTTAATAAAGTTTAATTTAACAAATATTAATAAAGATTAATTAAATTATAAGATTAAAATAAGTAAAAAAAATTATAAACTTTTTAAAAATCTTAAACTATTTAATACAATAAAGAAATCGCTAAATTATATATTATAAATACACAACTATTAAAAGTATTTATTTTAGAAAAAAAAAACAATAAAGATTTTTTCTAAATATTAATTGTAAAATTACGAAATTAAATTTAAACTAAACAAGCAATTTACGTTTAAACTTATATATATTTTATTTAAGAAAAAGTTCGAAATACTTTGCAAATATTTAGCAAAAAATAAAAAAAAAATTTATTAAAAAATTTAAATTATAAACAAAATACTTAATTCTTTTTATATTAAAGAAAAATAAAACTTTTTATCTATATATTAATTATTAAAAGCTAAATAATATTATAATTAAGAATTAATATTTATTATTTAATATTAGCAAACTTCAAAATTAATTATTCGAAACAAAATATTTTATTAAATTAAATTTATAAAAAATATACAATTAAATTAGAATAAAAATAGAAAAAAAGTAAAAAACAACTTTGTATTGTGAAGTAGCCACTATCTCTTTAGATGGAGCTACGTAGTTAAGCGAGTCAAGTTAAATAGTACGTGTAATAGTAATAATAGCATTTGTAGTAAAACTAATTGCTAAGAAACGCAAGTGCAAGAAAAACTTTGCTCTCTATAAGACGCTTTTTCGCTTGCTATTAAAAGAAACGATGCGCAAATAATATTCGTTAACTTAATATTAGTTTTGCGTAAATCTAGTTCGCGCGATTCTTTGTCAAACACGCATTAATGTATGTTAAGTACGTTATTGCAAAGCAAATCTAGCATTGCGAGATACACTTTACAATTATATTCTCTCTTAAAGTCTTAATCTTTAAGATCTATATTATTAGTTCTAGTTGCAATATAATTTTAAATTGTTATTGTAACAACAATTACAAAGTTGCGTGTATCGCAATATAGACGCGCAAAGTTTCACTTCGCAACTATTTGTCTCTTAACAACAATAGATAAAAGCAAATGTTTAAAATAATTTCTCGCACTCTATAGATAATAAAAAAGCAATAAACATCTATAATAATATATTTACAAGATAGATATGCAATTTTGTAGATATGCAAAGTTCTATTTCGCAATTACTTTTAATAATAATAAAATAAAAGCAAAGATTTAAAGTAGTTTTTCGCATCTTATAAATAGTAAAAAAGCAATAAATATTTACAATAATATATTCACGATTATTATTTTTGTTTATTTTGATAATTGTAGATTTATCTTTCTAGTAAAATTGCTTTTGACAAATATTAAATAGACAACAATAATTTATTTCTTTTTGTAGTGCGTAGATGCGTTGCTATTGTTTTTAGACGCAACGTAATAATATAAATATTATTATTATTATTTTGCTTTCTTGCTTCTTATATTACTTCGTAAAATAATTTTGTAAGTATAATTGCTTCTATTTTTACGTTTGTTTGCAAACTATAAAGATACTTAATTATTGCAATACTTAATTTAAATTAACGTAATTAACATTGCAATCTTTAAGTTTGTTTCGCAATAATAATAATAATTTTTATTTTTTTTTGTAAATAAATATCGCGACTTTGTAAACACAATTGTAAACGTTTATTTTTTAGCATTTTATTTTGCTTATTGCAATTAACATACAAGTATTAATGTTATTTGCGTACTATGTAAAAAACAACTTTGTTTTAATTCTAATTGCAACAAAGATAATCGCAAAATTAATTTAAAAGTTTAATTAACTTTTGATTGTATAGAACATTATTAACATTTTTACAAGTTATTAAACAATAATAAGCAACTTAATAGTATTAACGTTATTTTGAAGAGCAAAATTAACGTGTGTGCAAGCAAATTGTTCGTGCGATCTTAACAAGCCTTTTTTATTTATTGTTGTCGTCGCTATTGTTATTGTTATTATCGCGTTTGCTTTCGCATTTGCTTTTGTGCTCTCTTTTATTATCTTTGTTTCGATTTTCGTTTCTTTTGCTTTAACTTCAATTTCTTTTGCTTTCTTAATTTTTCTTTTGTTTATTATAATTTTGCTTGCGTCTCTTGCTTTTCTTAATTTGCTTTTTGATGGCAATATAAAACGCATTTGCGAATTAAAAAAGATAGAAACAAAATTAACGATATACAATAGTTGTTTAATGCTATTGTTGCGTATTTATTTTTAAGCAAAATCTCTTTGTTGTGTGTCTCTTAATAGCGAGTTGCGTTATTAAGTGCTTTTGTTGCTTTGCAACAAAACATCTTTACAAATTAAATTTTATTGTTGCTATTGCGTCTTTTTTCGCTTTGCGCGTTTGCTTTATTGTTGTTATTGTAATAGTCTTTTTTATTGTTGTTAATACTTTTCAATTAAGAATAAACTATTGTACGTAATGTAATAAATATAATGCACAAACTTTAAAAAAGATATTAGACTAATTCGCACAATTGCGATTGTTGTTGCTAACAATCTTTTTTGCTTCTTCTAAGTTGTTTGCTATTATATTGTAATTTTTGACTTTAGTTGCTTGCTTTTTAATAAAGATTTTTGTGCTAAAATTTGCGAATTATTTTGCTATAATAAGTTGTATTGCGAAGCTTATAGCGTATAAAGCTAACATATACTAGCTTTGCTTGTAATAATAGTTGTTTTGTTTGTAACAATTGCAATTAAGACGCGCTTTACTTGTTATCTTTAAAGTAGCGAAGACTAGTTTGTGTAAATGTGTGTATATAATTGTATTTTTATATATTTAAATTTATTTTTAAGTCTTTGCGTTACTATAGAAGTTTTTGTAGTTTTTAAAAACGTAATCTTCGAGCTTTAATTTAGCTCTTCGCTTTATTTGTTTTTGCGTAATTATTTTCGCTTTTTTGATTTATTAGCTATTTGTTTTTTTTGCTTCTTTTTCTTTGATATCTTCGCAATTACGCTATGTTTTTTTCGTTTTTTTTTTAATTTTTAAACTTTGTTTATTGCGTTTTTAAAATATTTTAAAGACTTTCACGTATCTTTCTACGAGATTGCGTCAAGTTATTTAATTAAGTACTTAAATATATTATTTTTAATTCGTTTATTCAACACTTTATTTACGTTCTATTTCTCTTTATCTTCAATAAGAATTAATTTCGATTTTGAATTTTTGTTTCGCAAATATTAAGATTTAAGCAACAAAACATAAAAGATAACATAAATTGCTTTGTACTTTGCAAATAGATTTAATTAATATATTTGTTTGTCTTTTTTAATCAAAATAATAAAGAATTTTAGTTAATAATAATTATTTTTTTTTTAAATCGCAATGTGCGTATGTTAACGTTTTATAATAGCACTTTGTTGTCTATTTAAAAGTTTATTGATTTGTAATTTTTGTTATAGCTTCTTGTTTATTGCTTCGAAATCGTTATTTATAATTTTCTTAAATGCTCTCTAGTACTTCGCAATTATTTTGTTTGTTTTATAGTTAAAAGTATCTTTTTTGTTAAGAGTTTATTTACAAACGCATTTGCGAAATTTACAATATAATTTATTAATAATTTGTAAAAAGCTTTTTTAGTGCTTAAGTAAATACTATTATTATATGCGAACGCAACTATAGATAGTAGTTTTAATTAATTATTTTATTTGTAATTACAATAAATACGCAAATAATGTTTTAAAATTTAGTTTTGTCTTTTTGTTTAATTATTAATTTGCGAATAGAACGCAATGTCAAGCTAACGCTTCGCATCTAGATGCTAGCACAATATTGATCAAAAATAACTTGTAAAAAGCGAATTTTTATTGAAAATAATATTACGTATTATTTTATAATAGTATACGAACTCTTTTTATAAAAGCTTTGTAACGTTTTTTGCATTAAGTTTCTTAATAATTGCGATATAAATTGCGTACTTAATTAACTTGTTAACTAGTATTAAGATTGCATTATTAATTTTTTTAATATATAAATTTCTCGCAAACAATATGTTCGTAATAAAGTTTATTATTATTGTTTCGAAGAATTGCAAATCTTTAAAAGATATTAAGTTAAATTCTTTATACAATTTATAATAGTAAATATGCGTACATTAACAATTAAAATAAATGCAAACATACTTATTAATTCTCTTAATTATACTAGATTAATAATATTTTTGTTGTATTGCATTTTTGATTTGTCAATATATAAAATGCTTAAATATAAAGTTATTGTAATGTATATAAAGAATTTTATTTCTTATTATTGCGTTTTTTAAAACATAGATTGCGAAATCTTGACGTAACAATTTTTTATTTAACATTTTATTTCGAAAGTTTATTTTATTTATTTGCGAATCTTTGACGCTATTGTTTTTTTATAACAAAAGCGTTCTTTTATTGTAGTTTTCGCAATTACGCTACTATTAATTCTTTTAAGTTAACAAAGAATTTCTTTAATTTTACAATTTGTTACATCAAAAGTTAAGACAACGCAAAACCTAAAATACTACGTAATCTTTCGAAAACTTTCTTATTCAAATTTATAATTTAGATATTTGCGATAGTAGTATTATTTAATTGCGTTATCAAAATTGCGAATTTAATTGTAGTAAAAACGTCTTCGTCTTTTTATAATTTCGATTGATATTTTAGATTGCAAAGCTTGTTTCGCAAAATAAATAAAAAATTGTTATTATTATTTTCGCTATTATCGAATTTTATAATGTCAAATCTTCTTGACAATGTATCTACGAAATTGAGCTTTCTTTTGCGATATTCTATATTAAAGTTAAACGCAATTAATTTTTTAGTTTAGCAAACTTACTTAATTAAAAGTTTCTTTGTAATTATAAAATAGCGAAAGTTGTTATAATTTGTAATTACGCAAATAATGTATTTATTACTTTGTAAATAATGTCTTCAAAGCTTAAAAGCTAATACAATAGCATAGAGTTTCTTGTTGTGCGTATTTTAGCAAACTTTAAGTTCTTTAAACTTGTAATTAATAAACGCAATAAAATATTATTGCGTATCTTTATTAAGCTAACTAAATACGTCTCTTGCTTTACAATTCGACGCATTGATTTTTACGCAAAGAGAAATACTTTAATCGTAATGTTTTAAAATAAAAGTAATAATAAAGACTACTTCGCGAAATGGGTTAAGTATTACTCAAATCGAACTTGTTTGATTTAGATTGATTCGAGTTATAAGTTGAGTATCTAGTAGATACAACTCGACTCGAACTTCTTAATTCGAATTTAAGTTTTTCTTAAATAAAACTCAAACTCGATAGCGCGCTAAGTCTAAAATAGAAAGATTTATAATTCTAGACATTTTTCTATATATTTAAAAATTAGTAAGCAACTTAATAAAGTATATAAATATATAGTATTTGTATTTAATATGTTGCAATTTATTGTTTGTACTAGATTTCAAATATTTGTGTTTAAAAGTCTTAAAGTCTTCGATTATTTAATATAGTTTTTCAATATTAATTTCGAAAATTCAAAACTAGTAATTATTTTAAAATCTATATTGTGCTAAATTTTATTTAAATTCTTCTTATTGTTTTCTATATTTTTTTTGTTATAAACATTATTTACAATTTTGAGTTTCGCAATTTCTTTTATGTATTTCTAGATATTTGATATCTTTATAATATTGTATTAATCATTATTTTCTTTTGTATTAAACAATAATCTTGTAGTGTACTTAAAATAAAAACTATTATATATTAAATTCTTTTTGTCAAACTTAATTAGAGACAAAGACATATATTTTAAAGATATTAGTTGTTGTCTTTAACAAAGAATTATATATTTACAATTAAAATGTCTTAATAAACGCACAAGATTTAAGTCGAACTTTATTATTGTTAAGCGTTCGACATAAATTGTTGTACGCAAGCTCTCTAATCTAAAGATTAATAAAAAAATAAATAAAATGCAAAACAAATCGAACAATAAATATACTTTCGAACATAAAAGTTACAACTACTTAAATATTGTTTTATAAATATTTAAAAATGCTAAATTATTAATATAGTTTTATTGTTAAAGCTCTTAAAATTCGAACAAAACTATATCGAAAATTAAAGACTTGTTGCTTTAACAAAACTAAAAATTTTAAAAATTTTAATAATTTATATTTAGTTTTACATCGACACAAGTAAACAATTGCAAATAGATTGTTAATCTTAGTTTAATACAATATAGTATAAAAGAATTTATTGTTAGACTTAACTTGTCTTTGTTTTACTTTATCAATATTAATAATCTTTAAACAAGTAATTTTTTTTAGTTTATATATAATTGATTAATAAAATAACAATTAATTTGTATTAAGCTAGCTTTATTATAAACAAATTTACAATATAAGTTAAATTAGCAAATACAATACTTAAAGAAAAGTTATTAACAACAATTTAAACAATATTATAAGATAAAATAGCTATAAAAAACAATATTGTTTTTGTTGTTTATAAGAATTAAATGCGAACTTAAGTTATTAAAAAGAAGTTTAATAAAGATAAAATTCTTAAATTAATATATTATATTTATAAATTCTTTTAATATTAAATTTAAAATTTATCGAAATATAAGATTCTTTGTTAACATTAATTTTTATATTTAAGATACAAATATCTTGTTTAAGATAAGACAAATTGTAACGAGTTAAATTGCGTTATATATACAACAAATCTACTTGCATTTTTATTTATTTACGCAATCTATTTTTGTTGATATAATTTTATTAACTAAGATATTACTTAATTGTATATAATCAAAATTTTTAAATAAAAAAATACAATACTTAGTTTAGCTTTGCGATTATTTTATATATAAATTTAAACAAAACAACAACAAACAATATAAAATTAAATTTAAAATTACAAAAACTACTTAAATAAACAACAATAATAAAGATATTTTAAGTACAAAAAGCATTTTACGATAATTAAAAAGATTTATACAATAATCGATTGTAGCTTATCTAGAAATTATTTTCGAAAGCGCGCTTATTACTTTTATTAGAAATTATCGAAATTGTTTTAAAGACTTGCAAAAAAAACGCAAATATAAGAAAGATTTAAATCGAAACTTATATATTGTTAAGTTTTACAAACAAATCAAAATATAAATATCGAAAAAAAAAAAATAGATACAATTAAAAAGGCAAACACAACAACAATTTAATACAAATTTAGAAAGCTTCGAACAATATTATTGTATTAGACGTCTAACAATCAAGAGCAAACACAAATAAAAAATATTATTTGTAGAAAATATACAAAAGAGCAATAGATTATATTTGTTGTTATTAATGTTCGAATTTGTTTAATGCTAATATATAACAAAATGCAACAAAGTGTTTATGCTAATTAAATTGTATAAAAGAAGAGTATTAGCTTAAGCAAGAAATCTATTGTTAAAAATAATTGCAATTTATTTTAAAAAAATATCTTTAATATTAAGACTAAGATCGATATAGTATTTTTAGCAATTATTGTAGCTATTTATTTACTAATCTTGCGATACTAAATTTTAACTTTTAGATATTTCGAAAGCTTAAAAACTCTTACGATTACAAGATTCTTAATATTTTTATTTTAATATTGCGTTATTAATTTCGACAAAACATAATAAACAAAGTATAAAAGCATTGTATAAATAAGTTTCTAATATTGCGAAAAATTTAACGTAAACTTATAATTATATTGCTTAAAAAAATTTGTTATATAAACAAATATATAAATATTAAGATTTGTTAATATTTTAAATATAGTTTGCATTTGTTAACAATATAGATTAACAAAATATTTTTCTTTTGTGCAATCGAAACAATTCTATATGTTAATATTTATTAAATTTAAAAGCTTTGTTTTGAGATACTATTTTTTTATAAGTACTTTTTCAAACGCGAAATAACAATTTGGCGCAATATGCTTATATATGTAGATTTTCTTTGCACATTTAATAAAGAGAATTAATATAATTTTTCTAAGTCGACGTATTAGTAAAGCGATAACTACAACTTTGTGTTGTATAACTAGAACATTAACGCAAACGTTGCAATCGCAAAATATATATTTGCGCTAATAATAAAAAGTTTTGACAAAAATGTATTTAAGAATTAAGAATGCATCTTTTTAACAAATAAGTTATTTATTGTTTTTTTAGTTAAGATTGTATAGTATCTTTGTACGTAATAAATAACTTAATGTTGTTTAATTACAATATAATATTTTAGAAAGCGCAACTTTTTGTTTAAGATCGTATAAAGAGCAATAGAAAAATAAATAGAAATATTTGTAAATTAATATATTATTAATATTAAAGCAACAAAATGCTAATAAAGTTCTAATATATATTAAAAAATTATGTAAATCGCACGCTTTGTCGACGCAAATAAAAAAAAAGCAAAACAAGATATTAATATTTTAATTTAAAAACATAAGCTTATATTTTTGTTATATAAAACAAAGATTATTTTTTGTAATTACAATTAAATATTTTTTTTAAATTATTTATATCCTTTGCGCAAATTATCGATTGTATAAAGATTTGCTTAAATTTTAATTTTTAATATTATTGAAAAAGACTTAAGTCAAATTTGCGACATTTTGTTGTTTTTTGTTTAATCTTAAAATTAACTTTGAAATTGAACTAGACTCTTTAAATAAAGATATTGCTTTTTGCTTCTTTTTTTGTCTAGATTTTGTTTTCTTTGTTTAATTGTGCTTTGTTTAATTACGCTTTGTTTGCAAATTATTGTAGCAATTAGTATTGTTTTATTTAAAATTAAAAAAACAATTGTAGATTAAATTTTCTTTAACAATTTAATTTAAAGATAAGAACATATATTTTAAACAAATTAGTTATTATTTTTAACAAAGAACAATATATATACAATTAAAATATATTATTTAACGCACAAGATTCAAGTTAGATTTTATTAACATAATACGTTTTGTATAAATCGTCGCAAGCAAGTTTATTAAATTAAAGATTAATAAAATAATAAATAAAATACAAAATAATTCGAACTATCAACGTACTTTCGTACAAAAACGTCAATATTAACTCGAACGTATTTTGCAAAATACAAAATACATTTTTTGTTTAACAATACTTAATTCTAGAGCTTGCTATTATATTGTTTTAAATTGTTTGCACAAAAGTTGCAAAAAATTTAAACATCAAATAGTATTTTACAACTTTTTGCGCAATTTTAATTTGACGCAAAGCTATAGCTACAAAGTGTTTTTTAGTTTTTAATAAATTTAAAGCAATATAAAATAATTTACTTCTTTGTTTAAATTTTCTTTTCTCAACTTTGTTAGAATTGACAACGTCAAAATACTTAATAATGTGCGAAACTTTTTAAGTTGTTAAGCGTTAAATTAATTTGTTATTTTTAACAAACTTTCTATTAATAGATTTGCGAGTATTAAAGAAGTTAACTCGAAAAAGAAATTTTAATTCTTTTAATTCAAGTTATAATACAAATAGTTAACAATATTAAAATGCGAATATTAATATAACAAAAAATTGCAAATTCTAAAGCAAAGATTTACTTAACTAGAATTTTTGAAACAAGAACATTACTATTTACAATTATTAAGCAAACTATATTTATGTAAGTTTCTTTATTTATCAAATATTTGCAATATTTAATAATAAATTTTGAATTTTAAAACTAGTTTAGTATCTTGCACTATTTTATTGTTATTAAGAAATTATTATTAGATAGTTTGTAATAATTTGTAGCAATTATTCTATTAATTAGATGCTTAATATAAAGTTTTGTAAAAAATATACTAAAAACAAATGTATTTGAGTCTCGCTTTTAACAAGAAATCTTGCATTACAATCAAAATTATTTAACATTCGCATTTAATTAACTTATTTTTGTAATTTTTATTCGAATTATTGTATAATATTGTAAAAAGAATAATACGACTTAAAAAAATATTAACAAAATTAGATTTGCGCTTTGTTTTTAAAATTTACAATTTATAATATAATTAATAGAAGATAATTAATTTAAAGCGCAAAAACTCTAATAGAATAAAAATTAATTTGAAAAACTTATTAAGTACGTTGTGTTTGCAACAATAATTAAAAAGATAAATACAAATAATATTGTATAGCTAGTTAAGAGTTCTATTTTAAATTAATATTTATTGTATTTACTAGAGATTTTCGAAATTGTTTTAAAGACTTATAGCAAAAACGCAAAACAAAGAAGAATCTAAACTTAAATCTTAATATCAAAAAGTTTTGTTATTAAATAAATAACTTTATTAAGACAAAAAAGATTGTTAAGTTAACAAAAAAAATTAATAAATTGTTCGAACGCTATTATTTTCAAAAACTACAAAAAATTACAAAATAACAAAATACTAACAAAAAGAATTAAAAAACTTTAAAGACAATGTTTTTAACAAATTTTATATATAAGCGATAAGTTAAAATTGTTGTGTTTGTTGCTTAAATATTGTCGATGCTAACAATTGCTAAAATCAATTAAAATTGTTATGTTAATTAAATTGCATAAAAGAAGAGCATCAATTTAAACAAAAAATTTATTATCGAAGATAACAACAATTTATTATAAGAAAACATCTCAAATAGCAAAGCTATACTAGATATAATCTTTCTAGTTATCTTTGTAATTATTTATATACGCAACTTATATTAATAATATATATAAATTAAAAATTTCGTATACTTAAAGAGAAAAAGAAATGTAAAGACAACATATTATTTTTAGAAGTCTCTTTGTCTTATTTGATAACAACTAGCTAGTAGTATCAAATTAACAAAAAAAAGAAAATTCGCAAAGTTGATTAACATAAAGTACGAAAAATATAACAAACGCTTATAATTATTATAATTAAAAAAGTTTTTTATATAGATTGATGCGTCGATCTTTAAACTTGTAAACATCTAGTCTATAGTTCAATCTTATTAAGTTTATAAGACAAAAAGATATCTTTACTTTATACTATTACGCATAACTTATATGCTAATATTTGCTAAATCAATATTATGCAAATAGAGATATTATCTTTTTACAAATACTTTTCTAAAATCGAGATAACAACTTGACGTAATATACTAATATATAGAAAAGTTTTTCGCAAGATCGACAAAAATAATTAATACAATTTTTTCAAATTAGTGTTTTAATAACTTAAAGACTACGACTTCGCAAAATATAACTAAAACGCAAACGCAAACGTCGAAGAAGCAAAGCGCGCATTTGCGCTAATTACAAAGAGCTTTAATAAAAAAGTCTTAAAAAACTAGAATCGAATTATATTTAGCTTTGATATTTTTACTATAATGTTAAAGAATTTCTTTAGTTTTATAAATTAATTGTCTAAAATAATTGTTTGTTGCAATTTGTGTCTTAAAAGACGCAAATTTATTTAAATGTTAATTGTGATTACTAGAATAATAATTAAAAATACTTTATATATTATATACTATACGTTATAGATATACTAATCTATTCTTCTATAACAATATAATAGATTGCAAAGATTTAATCAATTTTATATTCTTCGATTGCAAAATTACTCTTTTGACGTAAATAATACAAAGATTGTTAACTAAATACAAAATTAAATTTGTTTAAACAAAAATACTAGATCGCTTACAATTTATTTTGAAAATTAGTATAATTTTCGCAATCTTTTGCAATATCTTTAGCGCTACAAATTGAATACAAAAATTCTCTCAATATAGATTGTAAAACACTTTTTTAATTAGACGCGAAAAAAAAAGTTGTAATATTATTAGCTTTGTTAACTTTTAGTATTGTTTAATCTTTTTAAGCGTTAAAACTATTAAAATATAATAAGTACGCAAAAGCTTTTGTAACAATTATATAAATTTATTATTAAATTTGTATTTTTGCTTTCTTTTCTTTTTTAAAAATAAAGCACAAATTAATTTTTTAACAATCGTTTTTGTTTAATTGTTGACATTCGAAAATTGCTTTTATAAAATAAACAATTATTTATTCGATTGCGAAAATGCAACAAATTGCTCTTTAGACAACAATCTAGCATTTATAGCGTTCGAAAAAAGCTTAAATAGTAACGATGTTAAATCTTTTGTTATCGATTAAATGTTGTTTAAAAGATTCTCTTCAATTTGCGTCTTATTGTAATCATTTTTTAGAAAATTCAATAAATTGAAAAAGTTGTTTTGAGATATATTTAAAAGATGTTTCGCTATATAATTCTTATTGCGTTTAGCAATTGTTGTTGATTTTACAACTTAAAAAAGTCGATAAATTAAATTAAGCAAGAAATTGAATTTTGATATAATTGATTTAAGTTTAATCGCTAATTGTTAGCGCTTTAACAATTTAACTAGCTAGCTAAATAACTATAAAAATGTGTAGAAACGTATCTTCGCTTTTGTTTCTCTTATATAAAGAGATTCGTGCTTATTAATTTGTTAATATTTTCAATAAATTTGTCTTACTTTTGTTAAAAGATCTTAATGTTTCAATTTATTATCGATCTATCTAATCAAGTAGTAGATGTTGTCAATATTAAATTTATTGTATTTGATAGTCTTGCAATTTTAAACAAACTAATAGTTAAAAATAAAAGTAAGCGATGCTTTGTTTATAATAACAAGCATCGCACAATCTTCAAGAAGTAATAATAAAAAATTTACTAATTTTACGAAAACAATGCAAAGAAACTCGACGTTAAGAAGAATATACGTTAAGATAATAAGACAAAACGTTCTAGTATATAAGATTTGTATCTTAAGAATATTATAATTAGAAATAATAGCTTAATTGCTATATATATTTAATGCAACGCTATTTTGACTTATAACTCTTCGAACAACAACGAAATTTCGACTCTTAGCAAGCATTTTGACAACAACAATTGTATTAAGACGTCGACAAACAAAAAATTAATTTAATTAACAATTTAGAAGTTGCTAAAAAAAAATTAATTTATTATTTTTTATTATTTTTTTCGAACAATTAGTAGAAAGATTGCTATAATAAACATTGTTCGAATTCTCTTAATTAATAGTCTACTATTTTAGAATTTTAAAGATTGTAATATTTTGCTTAATAATAAAAAGCTATCTCGAAAAAACTTTAACAATTAATTCGAAAAATAAATTGTAATTATTGATTTGCTTTTTTGTATAATAAACAATGTTAAAATATTACGTCTTTTTTGTTATTTTAATTTAAATATTATTCTTTAAAGCGTTTTTACAATTAAAAATCATATAATAAAGCAATTAACTAAAGAGAAAAAAAATTTGTTAAAATATCTTTCGAATAACAAGACAAAGCTTTCGCTTATTATAAATACTTAATCGACTTTTAATTGTTAATTTTATTTGATTATAATTGCGTTCTTTATTGATTATAACTAGAAATATTACAAAATTGTTTTAGAATTCGAGCATTTTGTAAATAAGCATTTAAGTTAAAGAATTGCAAATTTAGTTAAAAGAACACTAAGTTTTTACAAAGTTTTAAATAGAGTTCTAGCTATTACTATTAATAACGCATCGAATAACAAAATCTTTATAACAAGCTTTTTGCAATATATTAATTTTAATACAATTACGCATAAATTTGTATTAAACGATATTTTTAATAAAAAAAATTAAAAGAAGAACAATAATAACAATGTTAATAATAATAAGTTTAATCGAAACGCTACAAATGTCTTTAATATAAACAATAATGCTCTTATTAAATATATATTTTGTTTAATATATATTTTGCAACTTGCAATAAAGATGCTTCTTAAAACAATACGTGCAAATTTAATTAACAAAAAATTACAAAAAAATTGAATTAAAAACAAAAATTGTTTAGATACTACTTTATATAAATTGCTTATAATATTAGCAAAGATAATGTTATTTCTATTTATCTTTATATTTATTTTTAGTTGCTAACAATTGTATAAATGCGAAAATTAATTGTTTACGTTAATATTAATAGCAAGCGAAAGAAATCTTTTATGCAAATATAGCAAATGCAAATCGAACAAAAACAATTAAAAATTAAAACAAACAAAAATATATTAAAGATTAATTAAATTAAATCTCTTAAATTGTTTTAAGACATAAAAACTTGCTAGAACTCTATTTATTATATATTAATTCAAATCTACAATTTGCGAAACAACTTAATTGTATTTTTTGCAAAATTTAAATACAAATATTTGAAACTCTCTAAATTCGAATAAAAACAAATAATATATATAATTGAAATTATTAAGCTCTTTTGTATCTTTACAAAGATACTTAGTATTATTAAGACTTCTATTATTTATTATATCTTTTTAATTTACAATAATTTGTTTAATAAGCTAGATAAAGTCAAAACTAAATTGCGAAACAAACAAATATTATAAAAGAAAAAAGTACTTAACGCAATTATAATTGTAAAGAAAAAACTTACGCAATACTATAATAAAACTTAGAGTAACTTAGACTATCTATATAGCAAAATTATATTGCTATATTTTATAATAAATAATAGTCTTTTTAGACAAAGCAATTAAGTTCGAAAGATATATAAAAGATACAAACTTTTTTAAGTTAACATTTACTAAATCTTATTAAAGAAAAACTACAATTCTTATAAAACGCAATATAAAAAATCTTTAATTTTGAACTTTCGATTAATTAAAGTTAAAAAGAAGCTTAAAGATCTTAACAATATATTACGAAAAAACAAAAAAAAAACTTCGATAATCGACAACGAATTTATCTAATATAAGAAATATAATATGTTTATTCGAACTTAAAAGCATATTTTTAATAATCTTTTTAATTATTGCTATTTTAAATTGTATTTAAATATATTAGAAATAAAAGATCGATACTAATTGCTCTTTATAGTTTTAATAAAGTATTTTGAAAAAATTAACGTTCTTAACTAGTAACGACGATTAAAAGATTAATTATTAATAATAATATATTTAATACAAGATATTTTAGCTTTTGTCTTAATTAATATGTTTTGCAAATGTTTGTTTTTTATTTTGTCAAAATTGTATACAACTTATAAGTTGTATAATTTTACAATTATATAAATCTTTATGTTTCTTTGTTAATATAATATTATAAAAAATGTATATTAGTAGAAACATTCAAATTTGAAGTTAAAGATTGTTAAAAATATAAATTTTAATAATATTTAAAATAAAGAAGAGATATATAAGAAAAATTTAAATAAAATATACAATACAATATATATTAGCGACAATAAAAAAAAAGAGCTAGTGCAATTATATACAATAATAATATATATTAATTTTACAAATTTATTTTTTAACTTATTAATAATAAACAAGCATTAACAAAATTTCGAAAAAAATACACTCTAGTTGTAACTTTATTTTGCAAGACATATTTTAATAAATGCGTCTTAAATTGTTTTTAAACAATGCAAAATTGTCGATTTCTAAAATATAATTAAGTAGCTTAATAATCAAGATATTCTAAATAAGTTTTCGACATATTATTTTAAACTTTACAAATTTTAAATAATAATTTTATCTAATATTCGAAGAAGTATATCTTAATTAAAAACAAAAAAAATAAAAATTCGAATTTTTCTTAAGAAATATACGTCGATTATTTTTTAATTTTGTATCTTAATAATAATTAAAAGATATTGCATAGATATTAAACATAATATTGCAATTAATAATAATTAAAAAAATTGCTAAAAATAGAACAAATTATATTTATTAAATATATCTACTTCAAACGAACTACTCAATGTGATATCGATTTTATTATAATTTTTGTCTCTTGCTTTAAAGCGAGCAATTCGAAAAAAACATTATATGCGTTGTCTAGAAATTCAAGACTTTTTATGCGATATTTTGTTGTTTATATTACAAAACAATTTAAAGATTAATCTTGTTATTAAGTTCGATGCATTCGAATATATAACATTAAACTCTAATAATATTGCTATATTACGCTTTTGTTCGATTAAAACAACGCAACAAACTTTTTGTTATTTTTCTTTGCATCTTAAATATCGCAAATGTTGTCTTAAATATGTCGCAAATTCTTGCACTCTATCTTTTAGCTAAATAAACTAACTTAAATATCTAGAATAATAATACTATTATTTTTCTAGATTCTTAATTATAATTGACGCAAATCTAAAATTACAATCGACGCAAATTCAAAACTTTTTTTTTTGTTATCTTTTTTTATATCTTAAATATCGCAAATGTTATCTTAAGTATATCGCAAATTCTTGCATTTTATCTTTTGATCAAATAAACTAACTTAAATATTTAGAATAACAATATTATTATCTTTTTAAATTCTTAATTATAATTAACGCAAATCTAGAACTTTTTTTATTATTATCTTTTTTCGCATCTTAAATATCGCGAATGTCGTCTTAAGTATGTCGCAAACTCCTGCATTTTATCTCTTAATCAAATAAATTAACTTAAATACTTAAAATAACAATATTATTATTTTTCTAAATTCTTAATTATAGTTGACGCAAATTTAAGACTTTCTTTTTTTGTTATCTTTCTTTGTATCTCAAATATCGCAAATTTTGTCTTAAATATATCGCGAACTCTTGCACTTTATCTTTTAATCAAATAAACTAACTTAAATTTCTAGAATAACAATATTATTATTTTTTTAAATTCTTAATTATAGTTAACGCAAATTTAGAACTTTTTTTTTTGTTATTTTTTTTTGCATCTTAAATATCACAAATGTTGTTTCAAGTATGTCGCAAACTCTTGCACTTTATCTTTTAACTAAATAAACTAATTTAAATATTTAGAATAACAATATTATTATTTTTTTAAATTCTTAATTATAGTTGACGCAATTCTAAGATTTTTTTTCAAATTTTATAAACTTTTTGATAAAATTATTAGCAAGCTAACTTAAGCACTTGTATTTATAGCAAGAATTCTTTCGCATTTTTTATTTCTACTTTAGTCAATATATAAAAATTAGAAAATCTATTAACACTTTACGTTAAAATATTGTAATATACTTTCTACACATTTTGTTTGCAATTGACAATTCTTCGCAAGACTAAAAATCGAGAATAAGTATAATAATAAAATATATTTTAAATACGATTTCTTTGTATTACATTTGTAGTATAAGAAAGCAATACATAAAAAAATTGCTAAAAATAGAAAAGAAAGCACAATTCAATTCAATTATAATTTTAAATCTAATAAATTTATTATATTCTCTCTTTGATATTTGCGATTATAAAATAGTCTTAATAGCTTAATAATCAAAGCGTTGTTAATAAAGAGTTAAGAATGTCGATCTTGGCGTTAGCTTAATCGAAGATTAAACGCGTTATAAATAATATTTTTAAGTTTCTTTATTAACGAAGATCGAAAATTCGAATCTCTTTTAAGATAATTTTTTTTATTATGTTGTCTTTATTTTATTTATTAAAAATTAAAACAAAAAATAAATGTTTTAAGCAAATTTTTGTTTATTGAGTTATCAAAATCTAAATAATAAAGCAAAAGATAATTGAGAAACAAAACTATATATAATAACAAAATATAGCTTAAATACAATTTCTTTATCTTGCATTTATAGTTTAAAAAAGTAATAAATAGAAAAATTACTAAAAATAGAAATCAAGACAAACATCAATAAAGTTGTAATTACAATTTCTATAAAATCTTTGTAATTTGCTTATAATATATATATTTATATATTAATTTTAGTAACTTAGTAATTAGAGCGTTACAATTAATTCTTAGTTATATCGATCTTAACGTTAGCTTAACTAAAGATTAAATGCGTTATAAATAATATAATCGAATTGTCAATTATTGAAAATCGAAGATTTAAGATTTTTCTAAAACAATTTTTTTAATAGTTTTAAATATGTTTAATCTATTTATTAAAACAAAAACAAAAAAAGAAAACAATATTTAAGAGAGTTAAACTATTAATTTTGAAACTTAAAAGTATTAAAATAACTTAAAAGCTTAAAACAATTTAAAAGTTTAAAAAGATATATAAGTGTAAACTTATGCGCCTTTTTAAATTATTAAATCAAAATTTATTAATGCTAATTGTATATATATCTTGAAATTATAAAAGAGTAATAAATAGAAAGATTGCTAGAAATTTATGTATACTTATTTTGTTTAACTTACTATCTAGAGTTGACTTTTAATAATTAATTACTTAGTTAATGCGTTATTAAATTCGAATACAACTCGCAAACAACTTAAATTAAATTGCACAAAATTTGCTTTAACTCGAAATAAATTCGAAGCAAATTAAATTGTTATAGTTTAATACTCGCTTCAATTAATTTCGATTTATATAAAAAATTTTAATTTGCAAAACAAAATCTTATTACACATTTATTTCTATTAACAACGCAACATTGTTATTAGATATCGAAAAAAATCGTAATTATTGCTTTAACAATCTTATTGTCTTAACAAATTCGATAAGATATTAGATTACAAAATAATATTTATACCTATTAACATTGAATGCTTCTTAAGTATTTTCTATATATTTGCTATACTAATTTGTAAAAAACAAGATTTATTAGAGATTAATTTTAATACGCTTTCTCTTATATATAGACGTTAATAATCGACTAGATTTATTGAACAAATAAGTAAAACTAAATATACAAAGTAATTACGACTTTTGTTGATATCTAATGCTATTGTTGTTGCGTTGTCGAACTATTATATTGTTTAACAATTCAATCTTTTATTGTTGTAAACGCATATTTTTGCGAAGTATACAATCTTCTTCTTAACAATAATAATAACTTATTTATTGTTATATAAAAAAAAAAGAAGATTTAAAATGCAAAAAAAGTTTCTTTTATAGACAATCTCTTTCTTTTATAAATTCTTTAGATAGCTTAGTAATTGAAACAATTATAACAAATATTTAAGATTTATTTAAGACAATTTTTTTAATAAGTTTGATTGCTTTTAACTTGTTTGTTAAGATCAAAAGTAAAAAAAAAAAAATCTTAAACAAGATTCGAACTTGCGCGCTTCTATAACAAAACAATATTATATATTACTTATAGCAAGCTACTAATCAAAGACTAGCAATTAACGCTAAAACTAACATAAGAACTTGCTTGTATTAAAGACTCTTATTATTGAGCTACTAGAATCTAGATATCTTTAATATATATTTTCTATATTATATATTCAAAGTTTAGCAAAAAAATAACTAGAAAGATTACTACAAAATTTAATAATTTGAATTCGCTTGCGTTACTACTAGAGATTAGCGAAAGAACTTTTAGCGCACTATTGAGTTCGAATATAACTCAATAAATATCTAATTTAATTCGAACAATAACTTGAATCAATCTAGACAATATTCAACCCAAAACAAGTTAAGTTTTAGAGCTCGCAACCTGATTCAACCCAACTCGTTCCACAAAGTAATAAAGACAATTTTAAGTATCTTAAAAGCTTTTTTCGCTTTCTTAATATATATAAATCGCAAACGTGTTTCGTTCTTCTTTATATTTATTGTTAAATCGATCAAAGATATCACGATTTAAAAGAATTCGCAAATAAAGCGTCGATAGAATTTCGCAAATTTAAAAAATATAAAAATGTTTTTTGCTAACTTTAATTTAAGTTATTTTTAAATAATTTTAATACAAACTTGCTTTATTTAAATGTTTCGCTTTTTAATTATAAAGTTTAGAAAAATTATTTCGTTGCAATTGAATGCGCATTTTGATAGCTTTGTATACAATTAATATTTAAACAATATGCGAAGCACTTTGCGAATATTCTCTTAATATTGCTTTTTTAAGTTTAAGTAAATAAATATGTTATTTAGATATATTACGCAATAAATGTTAATATACAACTTCAATCCGCAATTTATATAAAATTAAAAAATAACAAGAGCGTTAACAAAATTAAAGAGTATAACTTAGCATTTGAATTGCTTGTATTAAATGCGAAAAGCTGTTTTTTATTTATTGCTTTAACGAATTTGAATGCAATAATACGCATTGCGTATATTAATTTTAATAAAACGCTTCGTATTTACGAAGCGCTCAAGCGTCTCTAAAAAAAGAGAAAAAAAATACTTATTTTTAACAATAATTTTATTAAGTTCGCAATAATTTACGCAAAGATGCAAGCTATTATCTAGCTTCTTTACAAATAATACTAAGAATTTAATAAAATTACTTGAAAAATATATTTAGTTTTTTTTTAGCGCGTTTGCGAGATATTCTTGTATTGCAATTAATTTATTTTGCGACATATTATATACGCATTTTGTATATAATATCTTGTTCTTTACAAGATTAATTAAATGCTTTATTTAATTATGCGTATTAAGTGCGTTTAAAAGCTTTTTCGAAAACATCTTTATAATCTTTTTGATTTAATTCGAAACAATTAACTCTTTAATCTAAAATGTATCGCATTTCGCAATCTTTTTTTTTGCATATTTTGAAAGTTTTTTTGAAGATAACATTTGATACAAAAGTGTAACATAAATTTTGTTATAATTTTTAAGAGCAAACATAACAAATTGTGCGAATTTCTTAAAATTAATTATTTAAATATTTTTTTTCGATTGCTTAGTAAGATTATCTTAATAGATTTAAATACAATTTAATTATTGTATATTCGAATTAACTTTCTCGAGTTAAAGTAGTTCAAAAATTATTTTATAGTTTTGTATATTAATAGTATAGAATTTAGAGCAATCGCTTTTGCGTATTTTTTTGCTATTAACAATAACAATAGAAAGCTTTTGCGTCTTATATAAAGTAACAATGCGATTATTAACGATTTATATTTGTAATAACAAAAAGATGCTTTCGAATAATTGCGCGTTTTTGACAAAAAATTGCGAAATAAAGTTCTCTTCAATTTTTAAGTTGATAAGGCACTTAATTTCGCGTATGTTACGCGATATATTAACAAATACTATCTAGATTAATGCTTTAATTTGTTGTCTTTAACTTTTTACGCCTAATGTCGTAATAACAAATATTAGACTTTGACTTTTTTTAAAAATACGTTACTTTTATTTCGCTTTTCTATTTACTTTTAATATTGCAAACATATAAAATTACTTAATTTATAATTTATTTAATCGCACGTATAGCATTTGTAATTAATAAATACAATATATTTCTTTTTAACAAGTATTTAACGATTATCTCTATTTTGCTAATTATTGTTAATGCTATCTTTAATTTGTGTAGTTACAATAGTTTTAATAACTAATATAATAAAGTTGTTCGCATTATCAATTGCGCTAAACGAGTTATTTTGTTCGCACAAAAATCGATTTTTTTTATTACGCTTTTTAAAGTTTCTTGCGATATAAGAGATATTATTTGATCTTAATAGCTTCTTAATTGATTGCAAACGTTATTTAATTTCGATAAATCTATTACGCATCTACGTAATACTAATGTAGCTATATTGTTAACAAAGCATTTCTTGACGAATTTTGTCGACGCATTTGTTTTTTAGATTTCGCATTTTTTTGTTGTTAATAATTGATTTCTTCAATTGCAAATATAGATTATTTAAATAGATAACAAACTTCTTGATTTCTTAATAAGATTGTTGCTTCGCATTTTCGAATTTAAGCTCAATTTCTACGTTACAAATCTTAGACGTATTAAGAAATTTTTTAATATATCGAAGAAAATAGTTCTAAATAATTTCTTTATTTTTATTACGCATTTTTCGTGCGTGTTTGCGTTATTAATTACGTCGCTTTTTTGTAAAACGTAATATAGCTTAAAGTATTTTCGACTTTTTATCGAAATAGTTTGCGAGATTATTTTAAATATAATCTTTGCAATTCTTGAATCAAATTTTTAGACTTGTGTAATTAATGTACTCTTGCATCGACGACTTCTTAATGCGACTAGTTTTTTTGCGTCGATCAAATCGATAGTAATTATTGCTATGTTTGCGACAATAATTATTAATGTGTTGTGCAAACTAAAGTTTCGCAATTGCAAGCTCAACTTCAAATTTTAGAAGTTGTAACACATTTGCATTATTAGTATGTTGCGTAATAGTATTCGTCGAGATAGATAGTGTAGATTCGCCTCCAAGATTAGATGCTTCGATATCTTCTTTAGATACGCTCGCGAAAGCGAGTTATTAGTAGTTCGTTAATTATTGCTTCTAATTGGGCAACTTCGTTTAAACAAAGCAATTAGAACTATAAAGTAGTCACTATCTCTTTAAATAGAGTTGCGTAGTCAAGCGAGTCAAATTAGATAATACGTGTAATAGTAATGATAGCATTTGTAGTAAAACTAATTGCTAAAAAACGCAAGTGCGAGAAAAATCTCGCCCTCTATAAGACGCTTCTTTGCTTGCTATTAAGAGGAGCGATGCGCAAACAATATTTGTTGACCCAATACTAGTTCTACGTAGATCTAGTTCGCGCAATTCTTTGCCAAACACGCATTGACGTACGCTAGGCACGCTATTACGAAGCAGATCTAGCATTGCGAGACACGCTTTACATTTATATACAATATAAATTATATAAATATATAATAATATTATTCGAATTTATAAATATTTCGATAATATATTAAAAAATAATTAATAATATATTACAACATTATTTAAATTAATTTGTTATAATATACTTAAATAATATTATAATTTATTTAAAATTTTTAAAAAAATATATTAATTATATTTTTAAAATATTAAAATATTTAAATATAAAAAATTTATATTTTAAATTAAAGAAATACAAATTTTATTAAAAGAAATTTAATTTTTTCAATTTATTATTAAACAATATAAAATACATATAAATCTTAAAAAGCTACAAATAATTAAAAAATAAATATTATTAATAAATATTAAAAAAGTATAATTTTTTTTAAGTTTTATAAACTACAATAAGAAATTTATTAAAAACTACTTAATAAATACAATATTACTAACAAATTTTACGAAAAAAAATACGTTATAATTATAAAGATTTGCAAAAGAGAAATTATTTCAAAATTTTAAACTAAAATACTTAAAAAAGTTAATATTAAAAATATATAATTTGCAATTGTTAAATAAAATTAAAATTAATATATTAAAATTAATTATTAATATATATTATAATTAAAAGCATAACAATATATAATACTTAATAATATATATTTTAAGAAAATTTTTATTAATCGAATAAAACTATAATATTTATAACAAAAAACTATTTGCTATAGTAATTTTCTTAAAATTATAAAAAGTATATACGAAAAAATTATTTAAACTTATAATTTTTACAAATTATAAAAATCTTATATATTTTATTATTATTAAACAATTAAACAAAAAACAAATATAATAATTAAAAAGACTAAAACAATATAAGTTTAAAATATAATATATTTTAGATAAAAATAATAATAAAGCAAATACATTTAATAGAAAAAATAATTATATAGAAACAAAGAAATTGTTTAATTATAATATATTTAAAATTAATAAAAACAAATTATTATTAATAAATAAGTACAAACTAAATATAATATTACAAATATTTCAAAATAATACAAAAAAAAATTTAATAAAAAAAGAAAAACTTTAGATATTTATTAACAAAATCGACAAATATATAAAAAAATATTATAATAAATTACTACAAAGATATCTAAAAGTAATAAAAATTCTTTAGCTTTTATACTAATATTGTTAATTTTTACAAATAAGATAAATTGTCGAAATATATATTAAACAATATTTTAATTATTAGCAAAACAAATATAATATATATACAAACTATAACAAAATCTAATATTAGAAATTATCTAAATTGTTATAAGATAAAGTTACAATAAACTTTATTATTAAGTTGTTAAAGTTAACAAATCTAGTAATTAAAAACAAATATAATTAAATACTAATAATAATTAATAAGTTTATTAAGTACTTATATATTATTATATATAAAGAGAAATTTATTGCAAAACAATTAAAATATATTATATTAAATTAACTTATATAATATTATAATATATTTAAGAAATTAACTAGTAATAAAGATAAACTCTTTATATCTAATTATTAAAAGATATTTCTCTTAATATTAGATACAAGACTTTAAATATCTATTGTTTATTATTTAATTATAAATAATTAAACAAAAAGAACAAATTAAAGTTTTAAGCAATATTTAAGATATTATATTAATAATACTTAAAGTAATTAAATATTACTTTTATTTATAGTATAACTAGTATTTAATACAAAGATTTTAAATATTATTAAAATAACTTTATTTTTCGTTAACTATAACAAGAAATTAAATTTTTTCAAAAAAGAGCGTACGTATTTGTTTGCGCAATTAATTATCAAAAAGATAGCGATATTAAAAAAGATACATAATAACATCTTAAAAATGCCAAAAAAATTAATTGAATATTAAAATAAGAAACGAAAAACAACATCTTAGCTAAAAAAATATATATATATATATATATATTTTTTTTTTATAAAAAATTTTAAAACAAGAAAGCTAAATAAGAAATTAAATTATATTAAAGTTAAATTATTTTTTGTTAAAAAAATTAAGAGATTAGTTAATTACGAACTCGACTTATTTAAAAACGTTAAAATATTTCTAATATTTTATATTTTATTGTTAAAATTAGCAAATTTAATTACGTTTTTACAAAATATATTTTATTTTTATTCGCAAAAAAAGAATCAATTCCAAATCGAAAAAATTCTATAATAAAAAAATCAAAAGTATCTTATTAAGTAAAAAGAATATTTTATCTTAAAAAATATATAAAAATTAAAAAAAATCTTAATTGTTGTTAAAATCTTTTAAAGAAATTTTATTAAAATAAAATATAAAAATTGCATTTTAATTTTAATTAATCAAAAATTAAAATTGTTTAAATAATATATTAAACAATAACTCGAAAATCTTTGTAATAAACTTAACAAAATATACTTTATTTATCTTTAAATTATTAATATTTTTTTACTTAATTACAATTATTTTTTTCTTTTTATTCTTTAGAAAATTTAGTTGTTTTTTTAGTTAACTTAGCTTTGTATACGTATTGCGCACTTCTTTCTTTAAGCGTATTTACTCTTTATAAATTTGTTTAATTAATATAAAAAAAATTGTTAAATTATAATTACAACTAGATTGCACACACTTTATATACTTTTTAAAATTATTATTTATATAATAAGTTTTATTAGATATTGTATAATTACGACAAAAACGCATTGCTAAAAATATCGAATTTAAAGTATTAAAAAAATCTTTCTTTTAAAAGAAGAAATTTCTAGTATTAATCTTTTTTAAAGATATAATAAAAAGATATTAAGTTTTAAAACAAAAACTCTAAAAAAAAAGATAGTATTACAAGCTTATTAAAATTATATTAGTAATTTAAGTTTTATATCTTTAAGTAAATCTACTATTATATTTGTTATATTTAAGAAGCAAGTAATTTAAGTATAATATTTATTATATTTAACAAATAAATATTACAAACAATTATATTTATTATATTTAACAAACAAACAAAATAAACAATTAATATTTTCTTAATATATAGAAAACAAAACACAACTCTCTTATAAATTGTGTTTAACTTATTATAGATTTTTACTTATTGTTACTCTAATTTATCGAATCTCTCTTAAGATTTATTAAATATAAAAATTGTTTATAGTTGCAAATTCTTGTTATCAAATAATTGCTTATATTGTCTAAAGATGTCTACAAATCTTTTTAATAACACAACTTACTCTAATATCTTCGAAGAAAGTATTAGCGTAATATTAATTTTCTTTTTGCAAATAAAAATAAAATGTGTCTTATAAAATTGAAATTAAATTTGTTAACTTCAACAATAAAATATAAAATACTAGAAATATTTTAACATTTTTAGATAAGTCGAATTTGTAATTAATTGATTTTTTAATCTTTTTAACAAAAAACGATTTAACTTTGATATAATTTAATTTTTTGCTTAATTTTTTTGTCTTAAGATTTTTTGTAAAAAGATATATTTAATTTTTTTCTTTTAATTAAGATATTCTTTTTTGTTTTTCATTTTAATATTTAATTAATTTTTTTTGCATAAAAAAGATATTGTTGTATATTTTTTTTAGTGTTGCTACTCTTTTAATAACTAATTGCGCAAATAGATATATATATTCTTTTTTTAAAAAAATTAATTTTTTGTTATAATTAACAAAGAATAAAGTTACTTTAATAATATTTAAAATCTTTGCATTAAATGTTAATTATATTATAAATAAAAATAATATTTAATTATTATAAATATTGTTAATATAATATCTTAAATATTGTTTAAAACTTTAATTTGTTCTTTTTATTTATTTATTTATAATTAAATAATAAATAATAAATATTTAGAGTTTTGTATTTAATATTAAAAGAAGCGTTTTTTAATAATTAAATATAAAAAGTTTGTCTTTGTTATTAATTAGTTTTTTAAGTATATTGTAATATTATATAAGTTAATTTAATATAATATATTTTAATTGTTTTGCAATAAATTTCTCTTTGTATACAATAATATATAAGTACTTAATAAACTTATTAATTATTATTAGTATTTAATTATATTTGTTTTTAGTTATTAGATTTGTCGACTTTAACAACTTAATAATAAAGTTTCTTGTAATTTTATTTTATAACAATTTAGATAATTTTTAATATTAAATTTTGTTATAATTTGCGTATATATTATATTTGTTTTATTAATAGTTAAGATACTGTTTAATATATATTTCGATAACTTGTTTTATTTGTAAAAACTAACAATATTAGCGCAAAAATTAAAAAAAAAATGTTATTTTTAAATATCTTTGCAATAATTTGTTATAATATTTTTCTATATATTTGTTAATTTTGTTAATAGATATCTAGAGTTTTTTTTTCTTTATTAAAAACTTTTTTGTATTATTTTAAAATATTTGTAGAATTGTATTTATTTTATATTTATTTATTAATAATAATTTGTTTTTGTTAATCTTAAGTATATTATAATTAAACAATTTTTTTGTTTTTATATAATTATTTCTTTTACTAAGTATATTTGCTTTATTATTATTTTTATCTAAAATATATTATATTTTAAACTTGTATTATTTTAGTCTTTTTAATTATTATATTTATTTTTTGTTTAATTGCTTAATAATAATAAAATGCAAAAAAAATTTATAATTAATAAAAATTATAAATTTAAATAATTTTTTTATATATATTTTTTATAATTTTAAGAAAACTACTATAGCAAGTAGTTTTTTATTATAAATATTATAGTTTTGTTTAATTAATAAGAGTTTTCTTAAAATATATATTATTAAGTATTATATATTATTATATTTTTAATTGTAATATATATTAATAACTAGATTTAATATATTAATTTTAATTTTGCTTAATAATTGCAAATTATATATTTTAAATATTAACTTTTTTAAATATTTTAATTTAAGATTTTAAAATAATTTCTTTTTTATAAGTTTCTATAATTATAATATATTTTTTTTTGTAAAATTTGTTAATAATATTGTATTTATAAAGTAATTTTTAATAAACTTCTTATTGTAGTTTATAAAATTTAAAAAAAATTATACTTTTTTAATATTTATTAATAATTTTTAGTTTTTAATTGCTTATAACTTTTTAAAATTTATATATATTTTATATTATTTAATAACAAATTTAAGAAAATTAATTTTCTTTTAATAAAATTTGCATTTCTTTAACTTAAAATATAAATTTTTTATATTTAAATATTTTAATATTTTAAAAATATAATTAATATACTTTTTTAAAAATTTTAAATAAATTATAATATTGTTTAAATATACTATAACAAATTAATTCAAATATTGTTATAATATATTATTAATTATTTTTTAATATATTATTAAGATATTTGTAAATTTGAATAATATTATTATATATTTATATAATTTATATTATATATAAAAAATTGTTTTTTATTTTTTCTTTGTTTTTATTTTAATTTGATTGTATATTTCTTATAAATTTAATTTAATAAAATATTTTACTTTAAATAATTAATTTTGAAGTTTATTAATATTAAATAGTAAATATTAATTCTTAATTATAATATTATTTAACTTTTAATAATTAATATATAGATAAAGAGTTTTATTTTTTTTTAATACAAAAAGAATTAAATATTTTGCTTATAATTAAGATTTTTTAATAATTTTTTTTTTCTTTTTTTGCTAGATATTTGCGAAGTATTTTGAACTTTTTTTTAAATAAAATATATATAAGTTTAAACGTAAATTGTTTATTTAATTTAAATTTAATTTCGTAATTTTATAATTAATATTTAGAAAAAATCTTTATTGTTTTTTTTTTCTTAAAATAGATACTCTTAATTGTTATATATTTGTAATATATACTTTAGCGATTTCTTTATTATATTAAATAGTTTAATTCGATTAATCTTTATTAATATTTATTAAATCAAACTTTATTAAATTGTTTTTTTACGAAAATGCAAATTCGTTGCTTATAATCAATTTTCGATTTATTTTTTTATTTATTATTAAATATTATTAATACGTAAATTAGATATAAATTACGTAATTATATTGCGTAGATTTAAGTATTTATATATTTTAATTAACTTCTAAATTATATTGTTTTAATTAAAGCATTTTTAGAACAATATTATAAATAATTATTTTTACTATATTAAAGATTAGTTTCTCGTAATATTGCTAAATAACTATCGATAATAACTTTGTTTCTTTATTTACTTTTTTATTCTTATTAAATAATAAGTTTTTATCTATAATTACTAAATTATATATATTAGACTTTTTTTAAATAAAGTACTTTTTTCTTTTAATAAAAGCATTGATTATAAAATTACTTATTGTATTAAAATTAATTATTGCAATAAATTATTATTTATTAACTTTAATTAGTATAATAAAATATTATATATATATTGTTAAGTTTAATTGCTATTGTTAAACTAATATATTACATTTCTTTAATATACTTTTTATTAAAAAATTTAAACTTTTTCTTGTTTTTGTATTGTAATTTTCGCTTTAAACGTTTATTTATATTAAGTTTTTTTCTTATATTAAATTAATAACTTTAACTTTTTAAAAAATTAATTAATTTTTTCTTTGTCTTTTAGATAAATTTAATATAAATTGTTATAATATTTTATTTAATTAAACATTGTATATTTCTTTGCTTTCTTTATTTTCTTTTAGAATAAATTTATATTGCATAGTTGTTATTTAATTTTATTAAAAATTTCTTTTTTTATAGTAACGTTGCTTTTTAGCGCTTTCTCGCATTTATTTACAATTTAATTTATTTCTTTTTCTCTTAATAAATTAGTTAAAACATCAAAATAATTTGTAATATTATTTAAATATTCGTAAAAATTCTTTTAATTATATTTATTATCTAAGTTTATTATTAAGTAAAAGTATAACATTTTTGATTATTTTGCTCTTATAATTTTATTAAGTATTTAATTAACTTACTACGTAAATACGAATATTTTATTTAATAATATTTTATTTGAAACTTTCTATAATTAATTTAAATTTTTTACTAAATAATAATTGTTGTTTAACTTAGTTTTAAAAGTATTTGTCTTTGTGTTAATTTGCTTCTTAATGTTGTTTTAACTATTAAATATTTCTTTTCATATAGTATTAATTTGCTAGCGATTTATTAAGTTTTATAATTAATAATCTTTTATAAAGTAACTTAATTTGTTATATAAATAATACGTTTTTTAGAATTTATTACTTTGCTTTTTTTTTAAATTTTTCTCTTTATATTATTAAATAAAATCTAGTTTTATAAATGCAAATTTATAATAATTAAAATTGTTATACTTTTAGTTAAAACAAGATTTTTTTTACTAATATTTAATTGCTAATTTAAAGAAGATTTTTGCTCTTTCTTAAAATTAATTGTATCTTTTTTTTATAATTTTTTTATACAATTTGTTGTTAAAGTCAATAATTATTTTAATAAAATTAAATATATTGTTAAGAGTTATTTTATTACGCATAATTTTGTCTTTTAGATTATTCTTAAAATTTTGTCGAAACATTGTTATTAATGCAATATTGTTTTATTTAATTAAATTAATATATTTTTAAAATCTAGTTACGTAATTTGTTGCAAAAATTCGTTAAATTAAATGTTAAATTTTTTTTTTTTGCAATTTGTTTTTTATTAAATTTTTTAAAGATTCTTTGTAGCTCTTTTTTAAAATTGTTAAAATTTATAAATATTATACAAGAGTTTTTGCTATTGTTTTTTAAATATTTTCGTAAATTTGATTTGAGCTAATATTAAGTTCTTTCTTTAAAAAATATTAATGCGACAATTGTCTTTTAAAGTATTAAAATAAGATAAAAAATAAAATAGATATTTACTTGCATAAATTAGTTCTCTAAGTTAATAAATATTAGATTTATTAATTCTAATTTTGTCGTCTTTTATAATTGATAATTAACGTAATATTAATAAGCTAATGTTTAAAATAAAAATGCGTTAATTTAATATAAATATTATTAAAATGTTTAAAGTGTTACGCTAGTACTTTTTTTAAGAATATTAAATAAACTGTGTTTTTAAAAAGATTTGTAAACGTCTTTAGACAATATAAGCAATTACTTAATAATAAAAGTTTGCAACTATAAATAGTTTTTATATTTAATAAATTTTAAAAGAGATTTAATAAACTAAAGTAACAATAAGTAAAAATTTATAATAAATTGAATACAATTTATAAGAAAGTTGTATCTTAGTTTCTATATATTAAGAAAATACTAATTGTTTGTAATATTTATTTGTCAAATATATTAAATATTATACTTAGATTGTTCGCTCTTTAAATATAACAAATATAATAACAAGTTTGTCCAAAAACGTAGAACTTTAATTATTGATATAGCTTTAATAAGCTCGTAATATAACATTTTTAAAATAATGTTACTCTTACAAGTTAAATCTTAAATACAACGAAATTAAAATTGTATTAACAATTAACTTAAAATATAGTAATATTTTTGCAAGCTTAATAAAGATTAAATTGCTTTAACACTTTAATATAAAATTAAAAATAAATAAATTATATATTTTTTATAAAAATAGATTTTTGTTTGTTAAGATTAAAAACTTTATTATTTTATCGTCTTTTTAATGCGCATTTTAATAAACTTTGTAAATATTAAACTTTATTTTGCTTTAAAATACTATATAATATAACTTTTTTCTACTTTTCAAGTTTTTTTCGCTAATGTCTTTAGATTTAGATTTTTTATAATTTTTATTCTTTTAAGATTACGATTTAAGAAGAAAGTAAATAAAGAGAAGAGCATTTTCTTAAAAGATTAAGACTTATTTAGAATAAAATATAATTAAGATTTTTAATTAATAGAATCTAGTACAAATTAAAGCAACTTAAAATAAATTGTTTAATTATATAATATAAATCCTAAATCTAGAATTTTGAAGAGAAAAAATTCGTCTCGAAATTTAACGTTTGTTAACGACGATTTTAACACAATTTTAATATTGCTTTTATAAAATTAAAATAGTCTTTTCAATATAATATTGCATTTCTAATATAATAAGAATTATATTCTTTTAAAAATAGATTTGAAATTGTAATCTTGTTAATAACAAATTTTGTCAATATCTTTGTTGCACTTATAGTTAACGAAATTAACTATTCTTTAAAATATAACTTTATAATAGTTGTTAATCGATTGCAATAATTGATTGACAACAATTATACATTAGACGTTTTTTGATTATAGTACTTATTTTACAAATATAGTTCTCGAAAAAACAATAATTTTACGACTATATATTGAGCGTACGATCGCGACAATTAGATTGTTCGATAAAGATTGTTCTCTTTAGAAGTTTGCTATCAAACCCTTTCGGAACCCTATTTTGGTGTGGCCAAGACCCGCTAAGGTAAGCAATTACTTTAGTGTCCCAGAACATCATCAATAACCTCGCAATTTCAGCACTTGGGACTTAGGAGTTAAGCATGCCGACTTTGGCCCGAAGACGTTAGCTGGTCGGCGATAACGGAAGCGGGGCAAATAATACCAGCGGCACGTGCGGCCCGCTGCGGCGGGTCGCGCGGGGTTGCGAGACGAAGCAATTGTTTTACTTGGCTCGGGTTTCGTGCGCGCTTGTCTAATCGAATACTCAATACTGAGGAACGTCTTTGTCTGTCCTGACACAGTCTCGGAAAAGACCCCCATCCCGAATCTATCAAAGAAGGTCATTTTCATCACAGGAGGTTGGTCCTGCTCTCCACCACCCGCGCCAAAGAGCCCTTCTCACATTTCCACAGGCACTGCCGGCATCGGCAAGGCGACCGTTTTCGCCCTCGCGGCGCATAGACCGGCCCGCATCTACTTCACCGGACGCAACGCATCAGCCGGCTCCGCCGTCATTTCCGAAGCCCAGAAGCTCCATTTCTGCGCCTGCCCACCCCTCACCTTCATCCAATGTGACGTGTCCTCCTCGCGTGAAAGCATCCGCGCCGCCCTCGCCGATAAGTTCCACTCCTCGCGCCTTGACATCCTCATCGCAAATGCAGGCGTGATGGCGATTCCGCCGGGCATCACAGACGAGGGATTTGAATTGCAATATGGCACCAACTACCTCGGGCATGCGGTGATGCTACAGCTCTTGCGACCGCTGATGCTACGCACGGCTCAGGATACCTCCGTCGGAGGAGGAGGCGACGTACGCTTTGTAGCCGTGAGCTCCTTCGGGCACACGATGGCGCCGTCAAGCGGCATCAAGTTCGAGAAGCTCAAGTTACCCGACGCTAGCACCAAGTGGCAGGGCTACGGGCAGAGCAAGCCAGCGGATATCTTGCTCGCGAAGGGGATGGACGGTCTGGTGGCGCTGTAAGACTGCTTAAGGCTAGTTTGGGGGTGATAGCATGCCTGCAACTTGCCCTGCAGTAACATGCATGAACATGACCCTCATGATGATCAGTCCATGCAGGGTCGCGGGCCTCATACTTACCGAGTCATCAGACACACTGCACACACGATGCAACAACAGTTATCAAAATTTCCTGTGGCTTGCAGGATGAGGGACAAGCGTGGGTACACAGACTCTCTCCGAACGAACCAATTGGCTTACTGTGGTTTTCAATCGCGCAAGTCGCGTTCCCTCGTACGTTCCTTGTCTGCTACTCCTGAGGTATTTGATTGTTTTAACCGTGATTTCGACCATTTTCGACCATGCTACTAAGATGGCAGACCAACGAGCTGCAAGCCGACGTCTTGTCAAGATAGATGCAACCCGTCCTTCTTCAATCCTGCGTGGCCTTTAATCACTTATCCCGGGTGATTCGTGGCTCGCCATCCTTCCAATCCCCTTTACTCGGCCTCCACATGGCTGTGTATTCGATAGGTAACAGCTCCTCCGATAATTTTTCCCATTCTTCGCTAGCACCTGCATCGTTCATCTTGACGCTCACATCCTTGACATGTCGGAAGCCACATCTAGTATACAGGCCCTTGCCAAAGTCAGATGCCTCGATAAGACTCTCGAGCCCCAGGCTATCGATCTTTGCGAGACCCCATCCCATCAACAATTGCCCTATGCCGCGTCGTTGGAACCGGGGACAGACGCACATCAGGCTCAGACCTGGGAATATCACGGTCAACGCCACATACAGTCCTCTGGAGACCCGGACGAGCTCACCCACGTGTGGATAGGCCATCCATTTTGTCCTTGGTGTATAGCACTGCATAATCACTTCACTGGCGAAACGCCTTCTCTCGCCCTCAGGCCACCACCCAGCCTCAATGTGTGGTGCGCCATTAGGGAACGGATTCTCGGTGCAGATACGCCATTGACAGCCACCCAAGACGTCCCCAGCAATCTTATCACGGGCGAGTATCCAATGGCTTGATGGGCTGCCCTTATGGTCCTCCCAGGTCCGGTCTTTGGACCACCGAATTGCGGCTTCTCGATCTGCAGATCACATCGACTGTGCCGTCAAGATCCTCTCGTCTGGTGACTTCTTCAATCTTGTATTGAGACATCGGTTCAACACGCGAATAATTGTGAGGCGGAAGGTAGGAATCGGGATTCTGTTTGAGTCCATTCCGGTTCGCCTGTAGGACCGGCCCCGGCAGCAAAGCATGCGGTGTAACATCATCGGCTGAATCCTTTGATGTGTTGTACTTGGATTCGGGTATCTGCGGACTGCGATGTCTCAAGTACAGAACAGCCAGAACTCGCCTGTTGCTATCGATCCACAACACAACCGCCAAATCGCGCCTTGTGCTTGTACAACCGGAAGTACGTAAGATCCAGTCGCTTTTCGCTGGCCAATGCAAATGCTCGCTGAATCATACCCATCTCCCGGACATATAGCTATCTTGGAAACAGAGCATGAATTCACAATGTTTGATGGTGCGTTCTTGTTCACATGACAGGTTTTCATCACTCTGGCTAAACTTGAACACTACTAGTGTTGGAATTGAATTATTGTTGAATGTTATGAGGAGGATTGCAGTGGGCGGTCATCATACCAGATACTAGTGTGGGAAATGGCCAAGCACCTTAAGGAAAAGTATCTCCTTCGTCCCCAGCACTAGCCCCCCTGTCATGCAAGGCACTCTACTTTCCGCGACCTCAATCTCTGACAGCTATTGGCGGCTTTAGCGTCTCCAAACGTCTTGGACAGTGCTCTTCGACTCTCTCTTGACGCCGCCCTGCTTCTGACATTCTATCGTGAATGACTTGGGCATCAAGTATGCGTGGCCCAATTCCAAGGCGCTGGTACTGGCAACTCTGCAAAGGAGATTATCACCATTGTCAAGTCAACCAAATACGAGAACGTGGGGCTGGATGGACCATGGCGGAACTTACCCTGAAGTACAGGTATCAGGTACATGTAACTTGTCGACGTCCGATCCTGGGGCCGAGTCGCCTTTTTACTCAAGTCTAGCCCAAGCCTGCAGGTTTCGTTGAATCGAGTTGGGTCAAACAACTTTCCCCTAATCCGACCTAACTACACTTGGCATTGCAAATACTCAGAAAAAGTACGAGAAAGTAAGACTCGAAGAAAGTAGTCTATTACTTTTGTCGCGAGATGGGCTCTAAGACCTCGGAGAACATACATCTGCTAATCCCTTCTCTCATTGTCGATCTCCGTCTCGATTTTCAGAGACAATTCACCGTAGCGCCTGGAGGAAAAACAATACCCTCCCAGTATTCTTGCAGCTCTTCCCCATTCATCAGCCATTCATCACGTTCTTCACGATCGAGGAGACGAAGTAGATTGTCCATGAAT
>JAABUL010001891.1_pt1 | contig 37203 bp, 60 predicted proteins | sample 5559151 | NCBI WGS metagenome assembly JAABUL01 (sample SAMN10711876, study PRJNA513368) | rock metagenome | isolation source: Antarctica rocks | place: Antarctica: Victoria Land, Pudding Butte sud | reverse complement strand
GTGTAAAAAGTTATGCTGGAGGCTCACAAGTTACCCTAACATGTTACCCACGACTGTCGTTACCATAACAAAGTCTTTCGCAATTGTTAGGGTAACACCGGCAGCCCTCCGAGGGTAACATGTTAGGGTAACATGTTAGGCCTGCTACCCCTAACATATTATACCTCGCCACTGGTAGAGAACATGACAGAAGACCCATCTGTTTGTGGACAAGTGGCAGGAGCCTAGGATTGCCAAGATTACTAATTAAGTTAATCCAAGACAAATACCCCAGACTGCTGGAAGCAGACGGGAAAGAGCCACAGCAGCAGTAGGGCTGATGATAGCACCTACTTGTAGCTAGAGGGTGTGTAGGCACAACAGATTATTAATTTAATACATAAGCTACAAATTCACATCCGAGCTAAGCAGCGCTTTGCAAATCTCGGGTAGACTAGCAATCTGGTTTTCAAAAAAGGCGATTGCGAGACTGTGACCTGACGCTCGAGCAAACTCCCATTTGCTGCATCAATTGTCTTGTGCTGCACAAGCTTGCTGTCTGACTTCCATCCCGTGCACATGTCAACGTTTTTGCATATGTTCCAACTGGGATCATGATTCGATACCACAACTCCCCGCAACTCCATTTCAGCCATGCTATCTGGAGCTGCGCCGACAGGGTGTGCGTGCGAAGTGTGCGGCAGCGCGTGCGGCTACAGGGTGGTATCGCCTCCGTCGATGATCAGCGGATGTCCAGTGAAGAAAGCAGCTTCGTCGGACGCCAGGAACGCCACCGCCGCAGCCACTTCCGTGCAGGTCCCCATCCTGCAGTTGGGTAGATGGCGGTCAGGGCGCGGCGACGCGTTGCAAGGGAGATCGGAACTCAATACAAGCGTGCCCAGCGAGCCTGACAGACACTTCGTTGCTGACTTCAACGACCGACTGCAGTCTGACACCCGTAGCGCAGGCCGGTGGCCATTGCATAAATCGGCTAGTAATCGGCCGTTGGCCGAACAAAAGCGCAAACCCTGGCTTAATCACCGTTTTGCGGACACCCATACCTGGGGAGGAGCAGTGTTACGCCCAGCGATGCCGCATGTCGCGCGGTGCCCTCCGTCAGGATTGGCCCGGGGCACACTGCATTCACGCGGATGCCGTGCTTTGCCGAGTCCAGCGCGGCACACCGCGTCATCTGGATGATGGCGCCTGCGGACGGAATGGAATTCACGCTTGAAGTCCAAAGGTCGGGTCGGCAGAGGTTGGACTGGTGGGCAATATGTGCAACAGAGGTTTCGCTGCAGGGGCTGCACGCTGTGCAGCAGCACTGCATGCTCGCCCACCTGCACACAGCTGCTGCATTACATTTTGCAGCGACAGCGGCCATCAGTAAAGCAGCTGTACGCCGAGCATCACCCGATGCTCCTGCTGCAGCTGCAGAAGGGATTTACACGTGCCTTTGGTCGTGGAATACGGGACAAAGGCTGGCTGTGCGATGAAGCTGCTGCAGCCCGACGCTATATTTATCTATACATATATTATTATCTATATATATGGCGCCCCCGCCGCCCGCTGCCGCCGTTCCGCTGCATGGCTGGAATTGCGCGCTTCATGCCCCAAGCATACCTGCGAGGACAAACCTGCTTCGTCGATTCAAGTGGCTCGTCGTGTGCTGCGGTGTTGCGCAGACATCAATACTACCTCAGGGACTGCGCCTGGCAATTCTACGACCAAAGCCAGCCTCATGCAGCTGCACAGTCGTGCCCGAAGGCCAGAAACACTGCGGCAGCTCACCTTTCACATTGGTTCTAAGCGCTATGTCCCAGTTTGCGCCTGACCCGTCCGTGACCTCGCCAAACACAAAGCGCGCGGCGTTGTTGACGAGCACGTGGAGCCGCCCGTCCGGCGCCGGCGCCGCCGTATCCATGAGCCGCCGTGTCTGTCTGGCAGCCAGGACATCTTATGTCATGAAGCAGACGAGGTGTTGGCCCCAGCTTGCCACTGCCATTCTCATTGCAGAAATGCTGCTGCATGCCCAACCATTTCTGGAGACCCCTTGGAACAGGATCCATATGCCACATGCACCGACGTCAACCGTGAGGATTGAAAACCAACATCCGTTCTCTACACGGGAAATAGCCACTTTACCATCGGCGATAAACCATGGGCTACCACCGTATACCCGGGTTTTGTGGTGAACCACAGAGTGCAGCCTGGTGTAGCCCGATCATTGTGGTGGATCACCCCACCGACTTGCAAAAGTGGGAGGTGCTGCACCGTGATGCCAAGTTCCATGAGAAGCACTTTGCAAAGCTAGACGCTGAACCTGACCCCTCGGAATCAGGCCTGAAGCTACACAAATCGTACTGCAACGGCCTCTTCGTGTGACTCGCCGCCGGCTCGTTGGTGGGCTGCTTCCTAAGCAAAAGGTGAGTTAGGCCGTTTCTTGTGGCGCCAACGGCTTTGGCGCGCATCCCCATGGTAGTAACCATACTGCAGAAGCGTCGGATCCCACGGGCGGGGCCCCAGCCTGTAGTGTGCATCGCGCTGTCAGAGCGCGCGGTCTGCCGGCACCGGAACGAGCCCGTCTCCAGGCTGCGGCCGTTTCTTGTGGCCCCGGCGGCTTCGGCGCGCTTCCCCAAAATAGTAACCATACTGCAGGAGCGTCGGATCCCACAGGCGGGGCCCCAGCCTGTGGTGTGCATCGCGCTGTCAATGCGCGCGGTCTGCCGGCACCGGAACGAGCCCGTCTCCAGGCTGCGGCCGTTTCTTGTGGCGCCGGCGGCTTCGGCGCGCTTCCTCAAAATAGTAACCATACTGCAGGAGCGTCGGATCCCACAGGCGGGGCCCCAGCCTGTGGTGTGCATCGCGCTGTCAGAGCGCGCGGTCTGCCGGCACCGGAACGAGCCCGTCTCCAGGCTGCCGCCGTTTCTTGTGGCTCCGGCGGCTTCGGCGCGCTTCCCCATGGTAGTAACCATACTGCAGAAGCGTCGGATCCCACAGGCGGGGCCCCAGCCTGTAGTGTGCATCGCGCTGTCAGAGCGCGCGGTCTGCCGGGCGGTGGATTGTGGTTGGATTGTTGTTCATGCATTTTACAGCTTGCAGACTTTCAAGTTCCTTACCCCTGCCACCGGGTTGCGTGCAACCTCAGCGGCCTGCTGTTGTTCATGCGGCGCAGATCTGCCGACGCCGCCGCCGCCGTCGCGGCGCGGACGACAACCGCTGTAGTGGCTGTCCCAAAAACCTTCATTTGAATACAGCCCCCGGTCATCCTGCTCCTCGACGTCATCATCAAACTCGACAGCGATGTTATCAGCATCCTCTTCCTCCTCCTCGGACTCGGCGCCGGGGAGCGGCGTCCCCAAGGGCTGCGTCCAGTACTCCGCCGGCGGCAGCGCCGGGTCCGACTCCTCGCCTGAATCGGACTCGGACTCGTGGCTGCCACGGCCGTCGTCGTCGCCGCTGCCATCGTCGCCCCCGCTTTCGCAAATAAGGGTAGCCAGTCTAGCGCTAGCTACCGACGCTGCCGCCGTCGCTGTCACTGCCGCTGTCGCTGCCATCGTCGTCCCCGCTGCTGCCGTCGCTGCCGCAGTTGCTGTCGCTGCCGCTGTCGCTGCCGCTGCCGCTGTCGCTTTCGCTGTCGCCGGCGCTGCCGCCGTCGCTGTCGTCATCGCTGCCGCTGTTGTGGTAGCCTGCGTGGCAATCAGGACCGCCGATGAGGCACAGTCCACAGATCCAGAAGGCATGGCTTCCCGTCGCCGCTGCCACTGCTGCCCCCACAGCGCAGCCAGTTTCAACCTGTGCGCCTCAGGCGGCGCAACCTGCCCATACGCAGGCTGCTTGAAAGACCAGCGACTCTCCAAACTTCCTGCAGAGGGGGACAGGCAATTGCCCACCTCCCAGGTGCTCCAGGCGCAGCCGCGAGATTCTGGCGAACTTGCGTGCGGAGGCCCCCAAATCCATCGGGTCGCCGCGGCTCACTGCGGAGCAGCGGCAGCAGAGGGACCATTACGTGCTGCGAGTCTGCACTGGAATGCTGCACAGAGACGCAGCGGGCAGAACCTTGGTCGGAACTGGCAGACACTTGGAGTGTCAGCTGATATGCAAGTGCACAGCACAGCATGCAAACGGAGAGGTGACCTGCCGTTCACCCGAAATCCCGGCAGCGGGCCGCATGAAGGGGGCATGCAATTTAGCAGCCCTGCTTTCCAGTGAAGCAGTGTAACGCCTTATGCTGAGGCGAGGAAATGGCTTACGGCGATGCTCGTGGACCGTCACATCGATGCCCCTGGCCCCAAAGGAGGCTGATTGCGCTGTGTACCCGCAGAACGGGATCCCACGCGCCGCCTGCGGCAAGGAACAGGGAGGCGATCGCAACAGAACGGGGAGGCAAAATTGGTTGTGGCGGAAACGACATGCACCTTTGGACGTTATGCCCAGCTGCCCAGCATTATGCCCAGCTGCGCTCAGATGCGCAACACCACAACCCGAGACACACGGGCAAAAACGCGTGCCTGAGGTGGCGCCGGCAAAAGCGTGCGCCGCGTTGCCGCCGAAGCCGGCCGCCATCAGCTGCGTCATGCTACGCCGCTCCTCCATCCACGACTTGCCGCTGGCAGCCGCCGCGGACGGCTTGCCGCGCCCCCCTGCTTAGCGCCGATGCCGCCGGCCGCCGCAGACGAACTGGCACGTTGCGAATGCGGCACGGCGCGGTCAGCCCGCACGGCTGCAGGCGCCCGGCGCGCCTTTGACAAACACTCAGGACTGCTAAACTTGTGTTTCGCACTGACGAGGGTCTCCAGTGATGACAAGGGCGCAGCCATTTTGCTGATTGCGCGAGTGAAGGAATGACACGCAAGAGTGCAAAGCTGCTGCAGCGCTAGTCAGTATCATGGCAAGCTGCGTGCACGGTGCAGGCAGCGATCTGTTGCAGAGCAAGCGTGGAAAGGAGGTGGCCTGCGACATGGTGTCGGCGGCACCGGGCGCGGCGCTGGCATTGCGGCCGCCTGCTGCGCCGCCTCTGGCGCGCCGTCCGCCACCTGCAGCGGGCCTCGGGCGCACACTCGGTCTGTGCCCAACACGCCGTCCCGATGCGCATGCCTCCCAGGGAAGGAGCGGGAACAGGCAAGACAGGAGGCGGGGCCTTTACTTGTGTGCGAGGTGCGCAGCCGTTTCGCACGGCCGCAGACCCGGACTGGCGGCGTGGGAAAAGGCACAATGTCTCGCAACACAGAGTGCAGCGCAAACAAGCGGCAGGAGTGTCGTCTCACCGCCGGGCGCGCCTGAAGCCTCGCCGCCGCTGCCGCCTGAGCGCGCAGGCTGCGATTCCTCCGGACGCTCGGCGTCCGCGGCCATCAGCTTCTCGGTCGTTGGCCACCAGTGCTTCATCGCCAGCTTCAATCCTGTCCTTGTGGCCACCAGCTCGTCACGCAGATCTTTCGCAGTGGCTGCCTGGTCCGTCACTTGGTGCCGCTGCGCCGCCTCGCGCAGCGTCGCCGCCGTCAGCTGCGCCTGCAGGCCAGCCTTGTCGGTGATGACTGTCTGCAGCCGCCTGCTGCCGCGCCGCCGCCTGCTGCTCCTTGGCCGACATGTACGCCTCATCGGCTGCATGCAGGCGCGTGTACAGCTCCACCTCCTTGTCAGCCGCTGCGCGTGCAGCCCGCCGCTCCGCCGACAGCTTGCCCTTGACTTCCTCAAGCTGCTTTGCGACGCTCTCGGCGCCGGCGGCCGCTTTGTCGGCAGCCCGCCTCCAGCGTATCTTCAGCGTCCTGCAGCCGCCGCCGCAGTTCCGCCTCGGGCCTGGCGGTCGCCTTTTGTGCCGCCGCCAGCTTACCAATTGCGCCCGACAGTTGCTCCCGCAGCCCCGCGGCCTCGCGGGCCGCACTCTCCGCAGCCAAACGCCCCGCGTCCAACTTGCAATCGGAGGTTTGCAGCTGTTGCCGCAGTTCCGCTTCAGCGCCGGCTGCCGTGCGCGCCGCCCCCTGCACTGTTAACAGCTTGTCGCCGGCGTCGCGCAGCTGCTGCCGCGAGTCGACCGCCTCGCCAGCCGCCACGTCCTCCGCCTTAAGCGCCGCCATGCTTGCCGCCCGCGTCAGAAAGCTGCCTGCGCGACTCAGCGGCCTCGGCGGCCGCCACTTCTGCCGCTGTCCTCGCTACATGCCCCGCAGCCGTCAGGTCATCGCTGGCTTCCCGCAGCTGCTGCCGCAGCTCCGATGCCTGCTTGGCCTCCCCGTGCGCCGCCGCCATTTCGCTGGCGGCCGCCTCCAGCTGCTGCCTGAGCCCCGCGGCGTCGCCGGCTGCCTGCTCCGCGGCATCCAGCTTGTTGCTGGCCTCCCGCAGTTGCCACCGCAGGTCGTCCGCCTCACCGGCTGCGACCGCTGCCCGACGATCCGCACCATCCAGCTCGCCGTCGGCCGCCTCCATGCGGCCTCATCTGACGTGTTCTGCGCCGCCCACAGCTTGTCGGCGGCGTCCCGCAGCTGGTCCCGCAGCTCGCCCGTCCGGCCGACCGCCTTGAGAAAACGTGCCTTCGGCAGAGCTCTGCGTCCGTCAAACACCACGCTGTCCGTCCCACATGTTTGTTCTGGGCGTCCTGGAACCTCATATCCCACGCCAGACATTTTCCCATACACTTGTTCTGTGAGACGTTCGTCCTCCACCGTGCTGGTGCCTGTCCAAGCGGCCCTGCTGGTGCTGCCGGCCACTCACTTTCTGACTAAACGCCGCTGTGCATTGCATCAGGGCTGCATCCCGGCTTCACACGATCCCCTGGCACAGCTCGTTCTGCTGCCACCGCCACATGGGTGCGTCACTGGATGTGGGCGCACATCATAGACGACACCAAAGATCATTGGCAGTGGCGCCGGCGGCCTTGGCACCCGAGAAGACGCTCCAGAAGCGCAGCGTTTCGTCGCAAGATGCGAACTGCAAATGCTTCGTCTCCGTATTGCACAGGCAACCAATGTAGGTTATTAGTCTCATTGATACGGCCGAACATCAGCATGTTTCAATGCCGAATATTTCCAGTGTTGGTAGCGACCTAAAAACCTGAAAAACTACACTGTCAAAAAAGGTTAAGCTCTACCTTTCAAAAATGAAGCACCCACCGGCAGAACACTAGTCACCGCCCAACAGCCGCCGACAAAGTGGCGGGACTGCCCACGCCCACGCCTGCACCGACCTACAAAACGGTTCACAATCCCCAAGGCGATGCTGTTCATCAAATTGAAAGTAGGACGAATCAATGGCGACGACCAGACGCAAGGCAATCATGGCCTGTGCCCAGCCGCCGCCACCACCCGCTCATACATGCACATTTCTCCAACAAACGAGTTGCTGCATTGCCCTCAGTGCTTTTGTGTGTCGCGGTTCTTGCTTCACGCTGACTAACTTGACCTTGTGATAACGCGTCTGACTTGCCCCTCTGAAGGTCGCCTGTCGTCGTCAAACGCTCTCTGCATCATGTCTTATGCTGCTCAAAATCCTTACGGCCTTGGAGGCCCGCTGTGCCACGCAGTGTGAGCCACCCGTGTCTTGCTGCTGCGGCAGCGGCCCCATTTGAAGGCCCCCAGCTAGAAAACGTCGTGATTGAAGGCCTGCCAGAAGTACTTTGGCCGCTCAGTACACCGCTGCCAGTGGTCGGACGGCTGCTGCGCCAGCGCCGCAAGCAGACCTATATGGAGAATGCAAATAGGCATCAGAGGAAAACTTCCGCCAAACAGAAGACACTTCAGATGACAGATCAAACGAAGATGCATTGAACAAACGTTTCAATCCATGGATCCACACCAGTCCAGGCGGCATTATTGGTGAGTCCCACGCCACTATTTACGTGTGTGCGCCGGTCTTGGTACACGTCCCCCTGGTCCGGCCCGTTCACCTGAGGTGCAAGATCACAAGTGCTCAAGCATCTGCTTACAGGTGCCCGCAAATTGCGTTCAAAGGCTGCAGCTGATCGGCAGCATATGCTGTCGCAGTGTCACTAATCCGGCGCGCTTTGGCCACCACGGGCGCTTGGGCCAATCTCGCTTGCATTTTCTTTTTGACGTACATGAAGCACACAACAGAAGAAAATTTCACTCACTAGGGCGCCTGTGAGGATGTGCGGGTTGGCCCTGTTTGGCAGCAGCGCGTTGGTGGCGGTGCACGGCGTGCGGTAGTTGGCTGGGCAGGAAGCCGCACGGTCACGTGGCTGCTTCGGGCTGCCTGCACCGGTGCCAACCACGAAGCTGGGCCCGCCGCGCATGCCCAGCATGTATTGCGCCTGGCTCTCTGTGGGCACGGAGAATGTGGGCATTGATGTGGACGTGGATGACAGGACGACGCTCAAGTTTACATATTTGAAAGAAGCAGGAGCTCAAAGGGTGGTGATGAATCTGCTGTGAGCCACCCTGCTGAAACACGACGGCTCAGAGACGTCCAGAAACGTGGTCGAAATGCGCGTGTCTGCTGTGCTCACCTGCCCAGCAGGTGTGCCGGTCGACATCTTCACCGGGGCGCATCTGCGCATACACCTGCGCCAGGAACGCCGCGTTGGCCGCTGTCTGCAGGGGCGCCTGCAACAAGAGCAACACATAAAAACGTGCACAGCAGGTTAGAACCCCTTCCGATGTGTTCAAGCTTGTTAACAGGCTGGATTTCGCTTCCCCCCGAGAGATTGCCAGGATGAATGTCAAACATTGTTGTGCATGGCGTTCGCTCAGACGATGCGCTTCCTTCTCGTTTTAATACGCCGCCATCCTCTCTTGGGAAACCCAATTGAGCATAGTTCACAATGCGCAGGAGGCTTGGCCAGTGTCGAATGCGCACCGAGGTGTTGACCCAGGCCAGCCGGCGCGGCGTGTAGCGCACTGGCCTATTGCTGTGCGGGGTCTGCCAATTGTCCAGGTATGTGTGCACGTCGGCCGCGTACGTCGGGCGCACGCCGTCCACCTGCATCAAGAAACTGCGATTTTATCAACATGACAAGGTGCCCTACGACATCGCTACGACCCTACGACAACCCTACGACAACGCTACGACCCTACGACTCGAATTGTGAAGCGGCACAACCGAGCTTATGGCTCGTTGCTCCTCCTGCTTCCTCTGTGCATCGCACCGCTTGTCAATTGCCTCTGGCACGTATACGCCAAAAAGTCTGGCATTTGAAAAGCATCTCTTCTTTCTGCAGAATCGGAAGGAACAAAATCCCCGCAAGTCACTTCGCCCTCACCACGAAGTTTGGCGCCCTCCAATGTGTGGCCTGCGCCAGCAGCATGGCGGCGCCAGGACCCACATTCTGCCAGTCGAACACGAGGGACGAGGTCTGCCGTGACGCCTCCTTCTGCAGGGCATGGCACAGCATGAACATCCGGGAAGATTTCAGTGTCAATGAAATGTGAAAGTAAACCCTCGAAAGTCTGCCGCCGATTCGCAAGCGAAATCAAGTGCAGGCGGACATGATGGAGTGCAGGCTGTGAGCAAGGTCACGGAAACCGTGCACTGCATGAGCAGAGGGATTTAGTGGGTCACAGCTGGGCACATCACTTCGGTTAAGGTTTTGACCAGTCAGACACCCAACACTCACGTCCAGATGGTGTTTGTAATATACGGCGGCCTCCTGCAGGTATGTCGCGTCGTGTGTCAAGCGGTGCAGCCAGATGGCCGCCCTGCGCCGCAACAGCCGTCACATACTCAATTGCTTGGCGCGGTGCAGGCACCACGACAGCCAACAACGAGGTGGAATCTCTTTGCACCAGCTCTCCGGACCCGTCCTATGACCCATCAGAAACTGTGGCTTAGGTGGAGAATATATTATGCGGTAGTGGCACAGTTTGCTGTGAACCATATGCATATCGCTTCCTGATGCAGTTTAATGAACAACGATTCACTTCCGCACCAGGCCAAATCGTCCAAGTAGCTGGCGGATGCGTATGGCCCTGCCAGGTTGGTGACGCCGCGCCGCACCCACTTTGCATACAAGCCCTGCTGCAACGTAGCCAGCCTGCGCCACACCGCTTTGCATCATCACTCCCTCTGCAAAGTCCTTGAAACATTCCGAAAGTCTGGTGTTGCTGGTCGCCCTGCAGCCGTGAGCACCTTCCAGCTTCGTGGCAGGTCCCACGCGTGCCATGGAAGCGCATCGCCAAAAACTCATCCAGGGCAAGTACACGCGCAATCCAAATGCATCTGAAATGCGCATTGATTTAGCGCACCTGTACAGCTGCACCGCGTGATTGGCCGCCTCCGAGCTGTAGGTCATGTTGTCAGATTTTAGTGCCATTGCCGCGGCAGATAGCGCCGCAGACGCCGAGCCCAGCAGGTCACTGCCAGGGCGGCTGGCATTGACTACGAACACCGGCCGCGCCTCGTTCAGCTGCTCTGGCCGCCCCCAGTGCTTGCCTGCAGAGTTGCGGAAGGAGAACTTACTTTGGTGCAGTTCATTCAATGCAAAGCAGGCTCAGCAATGCTGATAACCCGGTCTAGCACAGCCCCAGTGCAGATCTAGCGCAGCATCAGGTCTGCAGCGAACCACCATGATCTGGAAGGCTGCCGGAGGTGTGCTACAGCTGGCAGTTCATGGCAGCGCTTCACGGCGGCACTTCATGGCAGCGCACCGTCGATCGTAGGGTCGCCAACCTGCGCCACGAAGCTGCCGCGCTCGTAGTGCGCGGTCATGAGGTAGTCTGCGCCCCACTTGATTGCCGTCTTGGCGTACGCCGTCTGGTTCGACTGCTCGTACCCCTGCAGAGGATATGCATGCGCAGTATATTCATCGACCACTAAAGACAAACAGAAGTTGGACGCAGGAGAAGCCGCTCTGCACAGGTATTTGGACATCTTTTGATTCGCAAGCAGAGGCAGCGGCGCCCACGGCTCAGACTGCGCAGGAAGTTGGTCAGCATGTAAACCTGCAGAAATACATTCGAAGAAGCGTGCCTGCGGGAAGGACAGCAGACCCCAGGACAACAGCGCTGTCGTCGTCGCGATGGGGTAAGAGTACTTGACGAAGGAGGTGCCTGCATTTGCAGGACAGAACTCTTGTATGCACCCGAAAGTTCCCGCATTGCAGACGGGAATGCGGGTCACAGGCTGCTGCTCAAGAGTGCTTTTTCTTAGCGTGCCTGCATCGTAGTAGCCGCCGAGCAGGGGAATGCCCTCCGCGCCGCCAGTGAGGTAGTCTGACAGGCCGCTGTCGCCTCGCCACGGCACTCGGTTGTCTGCCGGCAGCACGCCTGGAGAGCGACATACGGCTGACATCAGGATCCACAGCTCAACAGACATCAACATGTGCTGCCTGTATGAGTCCTGCCACGCTCGTTCCAAGCCTCGTATGCAGCAAAACCTCAAGAATCGACAATGAAAATTCATTCTGCTTGCAGTTGAGCATTTGCGCCTGCCGCCCACAAAAGGGTCTGGCCCGGCTAGGTCCCTCCCCCATGGGGAGGACGAAGAGACACACCTGAGCGGTGCGCCTCGTAAAAGAGCAAACTGTCGCCCAGCACCTTGTCGTAACTGTGCGCCTTGGGTTGCAGCCACCACAGCAGCCCGATCACCGCTGCAGATGTGAAATGTGGCAACATTGAGACCACGCTGTCTTCTGGTTTGCCAGATGCACGCTGTAATGCCAAACATACAAAGCGATTGCAGATGCTGCCTTCTTTGGAAAAACAATATGCATGGGAACACAACATGAAATCACGCACCTGTGCCGGCAAGCAGCATCACCAGCTTGGACGCGCGGCATGCGAAGCGCAGGCCTATGTCTCCCAACACCGCATAGTGCAGCACCAAGTACGACGGAATGATATTGAAAAAACACCAAGCCAGGCTGAGAAGCAAGCTGCGGGGCAGGGGATACAGCAGACGTCAAATGCGTGGTGCATTGACTGCAAGATTCTGCCCGTTCAACAAACCTTGTCAGCATTCGGTCAGTGCCAGCAACCTCGTCGTCAATGTGCCATAGGGTGCCTGCAGGTCTGTCTCAACAATTCTACCGCATCACTTGCACTGCTGTGTTCACGACAGGACATGCTCACCCGAAGCTCCAAGAACTGTGTTTGATGCCGTCTGCAATCAGCCGCCACACGGCAATGCCGATGGTGCCGCCCAGCACCGCGAACGTCAGCGCCGGGACCCACAAGTCGCCAAGGGCACCTTTTGCCCCGTTGCTAGCATTGGTGGCGGCCTGCAAGAATACACGACTTCAGGTTTGAAAACTGCGTGCTTGCAGGTATGATGCTCATGGCGGGCACTTTCAATTATAGAAGGCTTCCCGTGAAATCCTTGCAGCAATCCCCTGACTGCGTCCAATGTTTGGCTTGCACAGGTCTCGTGGTGTGCGGGCAGCACCTGTGAAACAGTTGGGGGAGGTGGCGGCGCAGTGACTCTATAGACGGAGGGGGTGACAGCAGCAATCACTGCTGCTGCGCTCTTGGGCGTTGCCTTGAATGTGCTGGGCCTGTGTTTCACAATAGGTTTGGAATTGGATTCTGTATACAAGTCCACTGCAGGTGCCGAAAGATCATGCTGAACTTATCACATGCTTGTTCTACAGATCGTATGGGTCGTCCGCGAATGCATTTCGAGACCGTTGCCAGACCGTTGGTGTCTGATGCCTCAAACTCACCTGCTGCGCAGTTTGCCCCACAGAACGTTGCAGACGGCCTTGGCGAAGGTGAACCAAAGGAAGTTGTTGGCGTTGTTGGTGAACCAGGTGGCGGCAGACGTCTCCCAGCTGCCGGCGCCCAGGAACATCACCGCGTACAGCGACAAAATGTATGCGGTGAACGCCAGCGCAAACCAGAAGCTGTTGACGACTGCAGGCAGACACGCAAGTCCAGCGGGTCAATTTATGAGCAGACCAGAAGATGTTGGCAGCTGTGAGCACCAGTGTCTGTTGAGTGGGTCAGGACGCGCAGGCAGTGGACGCTGTACCAGGTCGAGAGATGCTCGCAATGCATGTGCAGAAGTGCACCCATCTCATGGCCAGCCGCGGGCGCACCTGGGATCACGCCAAACATGACGCCGACCACGGGGAGCAGCAGCATTATGGGCGTCGTCAGGATGTTGGTAAAATAGCCCTGCGGCATCATAAAGAGTCTGAAGGGATGAAGAGTCTGGGAGAGAGCTGCAATAAAACCTTGAATCGAAGTGAATCGAAGTTGATTTGTATTGCAAACAGATGCGTTGAAATAAATGGGAATGCAAGGTTACAAGGGCAGATCGACGGAGCAACTCACCAGGATGCCATACACCCATAATATTTTCTCGAACAAGCTGAGCTCGCTCCGGATCAGTGGACAACGCTGCCAGTTGAAGTAGCTGCGGAGCAACACAGCACGGAATCAGCGTTCAAACATGCGGCATTGCGACCATTGACATGCTTGCACAACCATCCGCCAAACGTCTGCTGCAACACACCTATGCCGGGTGACAGCTCAACAGTCACAGAAAATCTCAGTGTGTATGAAACCTCCACGCCACTCACATCTGCATGCCGCCCTTGCACCACCGCGACTGTTGCTGGCAGGTGGCACGGATGCCGGTCGGCACCTCCCCCACCGCGAGCCGCTCCCGCAGGTACACGCCCGTGCGCCCGCGGCACTGTAGCTCCAGCGCTAGGGCAGTGTCCTCACCCTGTGCAGGCAGCCATTTGGCCATTGCATTGACTGACGCAGAATTATGTACGTGGTTTTTGTGCACGTGTACATCATGGCTTGCTTGTCAAAACTCCGATACTGCACGTTGTTGCAAATCCTGGAGGGGCACTTGCTTCGCGAAGGATTATGCACATGGGGTTGGCACTCTCACTAGATATGCCGTGGCAATGCACATGTTGCTGCCAAGCCTCAAGTGACAGTCCAGACGCCGCTCGTCTTCAAAGCGCACCATCGAGTACGTGGGGAAGTTGCCGGCTTCGGCAAGGTGCGCCGCGCGGATGATGTAGTTGGTGCCAGTGCAGCAGGCTTTTCCCCAGGCGTTCTGTGGCAGGATATGCCAATCGCACTGCGGGTGACTCTCAAAACATATGCAGCCGTCGCTGATCAGAGGCACCAGCGCACAGGGTGCGAAGGCATGATTCCAGCATCGCGACCGGGTCAACGTGTGCTAAATCAAGTGGAGAAAACCATCAACAGAAAGAACCGAAAGATAAACATGAAGATTGACACAGATACATCTTGACAGACTCACCCAGCCGCTCAGAATTACGCTCCAAAACACGGCTGAGCGATGGTTGAAGATGTCGGCGTCGGGGTCGAAGTTGTGGAAGAACTGTGGCGTGAGGACAATGCTCTGCCGGCCGTCCTGGAGCCATGGCAGCGTGCGCGTGAAGAAGTTGGGCTGCGCCACCATGTCGGCATCGAATACCGCGACCACCTCCAGCAGCAAAAGATTGGAGGAACTGTCAAAAGTCCGCTCCAGCAGTTGTCCATGGTGTATTTTGGGTCGATGAAGGAACTTCATGCAGAGTGTGTTGCATATCATGTGCAGCACCAGCCACCTGGGTTGGTCCTTTAGGACAGACGCCTGCTACAGGCCATCGTCGTGGAAGGAAAGGACGAACTCACCTCATCGAGGGAAATGGGCGTGCCGGGCGGGAAGATCTTGGCCAGCGCGTGATTCATGTTGGCGCTCTTGCCATTGATGTCCGCCAGGTTGCGCACCCTGTCTGCAATGTACACCAGGTCCGGCCGCCCCTGCTCCAGGACCCACGCCTGCATTCCGCAACAGCATTTCATTCTCGAGCTTCCATGACGGTCACAGTCCTGTTCACTTAATGGCAGATCGCGACTAACATAGAGGATTTCCGCATGCACCTGGGAATCATCTTGTATCTTGCGCTGCATGAGCGTTCTGCAGCATTCATCAATTGTGCCTCACTAACCCCCAGCCGACGCACACCATGATCACCTGCTTCACGGGGTCCTTGCCATCGTCACACATGTACACGATGCGGGTGCAGCCAGGCGGCAGCGCCGCGCCGAGTAGCGCCTGCACCGTGGCCTGCACCATATCCGCCGATTCCTTGTAGCACGGCAGCAGCACGCGCACGCGATAGTCGTGGATCAGCGGCGCGGTCCCCTCGTCATCTGGCACTGTAAAGGCAAGGAGGCACATGATAAAGCAGTGAATGGCCAGCCGCGGCGCGGTGGGCAGGCTTGCTTTCGATATCGAATTGTATCGATACAATGACAAGCCTGGCAGCACTTACGCTGATGCTGTGATGTGTGAATTATGCTGGCCACACCAGCCCCTTTCAGACACACGAAATGTCACATACACAGGAGGAAATATGGCTGAAATGTTGCGCTGAACATTCACGAGATTAACAACCGGAAACCAGCAAGGCCACCTTGCTTGTAGTCCCGAATGCGCATCATGAACAGCATGTGGACGAACATGTTGGACGATGCCAGAAGCTCAAAACCAAAGACCGTCTGCGGCAGAAACCATCATCAGCAGCTGTATGTGTGTTTCAGCTGGCCCCAGATATGCAGGTGCTTGCGCCTGGTGACGGCAGCGGCGTGCAGAACATCTGCACACAGCGCAGATGTGTATATCTGACTGCAAAAAACAAACTCCGGTTCGTAACTTGCTCACCCAGGAGAACCATTTGAAGCTGGCGGGGATGGTGTACTTGACACGGACAAAGAAGTATAAGTACCAAGCGCAGCAGAATAGCAGGCACAAAAAGCACGACCACCACCGCCACCTCGTAACGAAATACGGCAGCTGGATACCGCCTGCGAGGCACGATTATCTAAATCAGGAGTAATGACCGCGCAACCTGCTAAATTTGGGGCTCAATGTGTGGACAAAGATGGTTTGGCGTGGCCGCAGCTGCATGCTGGCATGTTGCATGCGACATCACCAGTACACCTGACTGCGAGGAGCCCGACTGCGAAGAGGCCTTGCTCTGCGCCTGCTTCGGCTTGGTCTTGTTGGGCGTCATGGAGATCATTGTGCCGGCGTTGTCGGATGGAGCCGCAGCGTCGGCAAAGGATTGTGCCGCTACGGCGGCGCCCTCCACAGGCGCTCACTTTCCTCGTCAGCGCTCTGCTCTGTCGCTAATGCGAGCGTTCTCTGGTCGAAGTGACCTGCACTGTCCCACAGGTCGAATCATGAACCGTTGCAATGAATACGTTGAGCTCAATGAGACGATATGACCGCTGTCAGGATCCGGCTGCCGATCCGGCTGCCGATCTGTCTCTCACTCGTGTGATTCGGAGTGTCGATCGGCAATTCGCATGCAGTCGGTTCTGCGACACAGATGACTTGGCGTGCAATGACGGGAATTTCATAACGTGACAATCGCCTCGGTCCCCGGGCGACTGCGAGCCGGGCAGCAGCACAAGCTAGTCTACTAATCTGAGAAACAGTATGACCACCGCTACTCAGGGAGTACTAGAGTCATCGGGCGGTGAGGCGGTGAGCGACAAGAGCATGCATGCATTCGCACGTGCCACGAGCCGATCCCTGCAGCGCAAGACAGGCACTGGGCATCTCCGAGGCATGGCAGACAGCGTTCTCATGCCATTAAGCAGCTCAGTATCCTCCACGCGTCGCGCTCGACTCAGCAAGTCTACTGATCGATGCAACGGTCTTTTCTGGGTGCACCGGTGCACGTGCCAGTGTCAGTTTGGGTGCAGCCCCTGGATGAATCGCCAATGGATGGGGTCTCGCAGCATGCACCTGGCACCTGACTGTACTCTAGTGCACGCAGTCTAATGCATGTAACAAAATGCATTCAGGAATCTGAAGCTGAGCAAGGACCAGTCGGGTCCTTCGTTCGCGGCCTCCCCGTTGCGACGGCTCGCTTCAAGCCGCAACGCCGCATGGCACGGCAGGGTCCTCCTCGATGGGAGATCATGAACGTGAGTGATCGCGCACCTTGCGGACGAAAAGCCCGATCAGCGACTACTCAGACGTCTTTCGGCCCGAGGCTAGCCCACTGGACTTTGCCGCGAAACGCTGCCGCGCGCAGCGGTGCGGAGAATGCTGCCAAAACAGTTCACCGGGGCTGATTGGGCCGCGGCGTGACTGCAATGCTGACTTATATGCCGCTGCACCTCGAAATTCTGCTTTCCCGTCATGTGCATTTAGGGACTCCATGCATGGTTTCGCTGACAGAGGCGGGAATCGCGTCTGACGTGTGCATCTGCAGCAGATGAAGGTCAAACCGCTGTGGCTGCCTCGTCACCTGACCTGCGCGAGAACTCGGTCACAGGTGACGTAGCTGTGTGATTGGGACCAGGCCTGAAAAAAATTGGCTCAGGATTTCGTGTGGTCCATCCTCCAGAGGCTTTGCTCGAGTCGACACCGCGAGATCACGGCCGTCATGCGGATTCAATCATGGAGGTCGGCACACAAATTTTCCGTCTGCCGACCGACCTCACACTTCGACTGTTGTCGTAGTGGTTATTGACAGCATTTGCCGCTACAGGCGCACAGCTCGGCTGTGGGGCCCTGTCTTCTCTGTTGCGGGCGGCCGAGGGCGCCGCGTATGCAGACGAGACTGGAGCAGAGGCAACAGCGAGACGTGTGGATCGTTGAGGACATACTGGACGCTAGACCCAAGAGGTATAGCGACGGCTCAACGACGATGGAGTACCTTATCAAGTGGGAGGGCTATTCGTCAGAGAACAGTAGCTGGGAGTCGTGGAATACCTTGACGCCTGAGGTCAAGAACTTCGTGGAGAGCAAGCGAATGAAGACTCCGCAGAGGAAGCCGCGGAAAAATAGGCGGCGCTGACCTAGCATCGAGGACGACACTCAGAAGGACGGGGGAGTAACCTAGCAATCGTGAAGCATTTACAGCATTAGCTGGTCTGTCGCCAGAGACGACTAGGCTTTGTTAGAAAACACCCTGCATTGATATGGATTCCTGCATTCATGTTCTGAGTCTCAGCTTTGATTGCACGCACAGAGCGCTGAACGCTCCCACAATTCCACTTGCAAGCTTCCTCACTCACAACTCCAATCCTATATTGCTTGTAAACCTTCTTACCAAACAGCCACAGCACTGTTGCAGAGCTAGCACAGCCTCCGCACGGGGCATCGTCAACGAACCTTCCAGAGTGCGCATCCCATTCATCGGCGTAACTCCCATAGCTCTTGCCTGTCATGGGCACTGGCTTCAGTGCGCGTTCTGCCACGCTACTGAACGCCACACTCTGAGATGCCATTTGTTGCTTGGCCGGACCTTTCAAATGCTTCGTTGGAAAGGTCACTGGCGAGCTTCCCCAGCCTATAGAAAAGCTGTGCGACCGGCGGCGCCATCCAAATCGCGACGAAGGCGCAGCAGTCATCGCCGTGGGGGTGCGCAAACCTATGCCGGTGGCGCCAGGCGCCGGACGCTGCTTAGTGGCCGAGACTTGTCGAATGCTGTACTTGCCTCGGCAAGCGTTTTCAGCCTCGTAACAATGCTGCATGACCCTGTGCAGCATACAAACAAGCTTGGTCAAGTGGCAGCAGGAGTCTGTGTTCGCTCGAACATTCTGTTGCGAGCGGTGCCAGCGAAAGCCGTTTGTCGCTTGGCCAGGCATTTCCGAATGCTCCGTTCACCTCGGCAAGCTTCTCTGGGCTGGCAGAAGTGCTGCAGAACCAGCAGCACCGTTCGTAAAGCGCCGGCCAACCTGCAGCAGCTGTCGCCATTTGTGTGTGCGCAACCTGCCGGCAAACATCCTCGTCGATGGTGAGCCAATGCTACGCTGGGACAGCGCGCCGGCGCCGCCCTTGCCCGTGCCCAACGGCATCATTGGCGGTGACGATAACACCCTGCTGTGTCACAGGCCGGCCTCTTCAGAGAGAATGAATCTGTCCGCATTGAACCCTAAACCCGCTTTGCAAACGGGCCGGGATTGCGTGTGCTTTTCAGGGAGCTCAGCTCAATTCTGTGAGAGCATTACAGCCGTGGCACCTCGCTGCTAGCCTCGTGCAGCCCTTCAAGCCCAATCTCGGCTTGGTGACTTTGACGCACACAAATATAGCTCTAATTAGCTGCAGCAGAAAAGGGAAAGCCTCGCGAGCCAACAGACGGTGTGAAGTCCGAATACGGCGCCAGTGCAGCCTGTACACATGACGCTGGCGGGCCAGATCCGCTGCCACGCATGCGCGAAGCGGCCTGCGACGCGCAAGAAAGTGACTCGGTTGCGGAGATGACATAGAGCTGCCCGTCATCTGAACGGCGGTGGCCAAAGATTCAACAAAACGGCGAGCACAGCAGACTAAACATGTTATGCAAGGGCGTGCATCCAGGACATCTGCATCTCGAAGTGATTCTTGCAGGCCAGCCACGCAATGACGCCATTCATTCGGCATGTATGCAGCGGCGCAGAAGTGCGCCTCGAAAGCTGGTGGTGATGGCATTGTTCCTCCCATAACGTATAGAATGATAGTTCATCACAAACCTGCGCTGCTGCGAATGCCCAGCATGGGGATTTGGCATGCTTGCAGCCCCTACTGCGGCTTGCAGACCAGCTGATGGACGGGACAGACAAGTGATTCAGGGCAACTGTGCCAGAGCCGTTGAGCTGTGCGACCCGTGTGCAAGGATTGTGATGAAGAGGCTTTGATGATGCGCTCCCCACGGCGCCGCGGCGTCTTAAGCTGCACCTCTGCACATGATGTGATGCCACCAGCTTGACAAAATATGCAATGGCTTAGCGTAGGCAGGATCCTGACAGAAAAGCAGGGACCATGTCAGCCCAGGGGACCGGCGGCGCCGTGCGCAATCAAGGTGTATGCAGGTGCAGACACCTTGTAGTTGTTGCGGGTGCTGTGGCAACTGGCACTGGCGCAGTGCACGCGGATGCACAATTGCATGCTGGTGTCTCTGATCGTGACGATTTAGCCCATGTGTTCGGGATTCTTCAGATTCAGTCACTGTGTTTTCTGCCTGCATACCACATGGGAGAGAAGTTTTCTATATTCAGACAAGCACTTCTGTCCAGACTGACACTTGGACAGTGCCTGCAGAATGATGATCCGGATATGGTCACATTGTCCTTAATAGATGTGTGCTACACATTGCGACAGGCATCCAGAACCAGGAAAGTCGCCGTGACTATGGTCTGACTTGATAGCATTCGGACTTGATGGTAGGGCAGCATGAACTGCAGTGCGTCGAGCCGTGTACGACAATGTGCCCGCGCCCACGGCACAGTAGCGATGCTACTATGGCCATGCGGCGGCGCCATCACTTCAGTGTACCTACTCTCATATCAGCGAGGACACTGATCAGCCGGGAGCCGCGTCAGAAATCGGCGTGGCCTGGCCACCGCGGGAACGGCAGCGCTTCCCTGCGGCAGACATATGCGACAATGTCATGTCGGCATTGTTCGTTTCAGGTGTGTTCTGTGGCTTGGCAAACGTTTGGATGTCAGCATCTAGGGTTGGAATTTGCAAATGGCAGGCGAGATGATGAATCGCTTATGCAGTGAGCTTGCAAATCAGGCCCTGGAGCATTACGGGTGCGCACCTGATATTCTCCAGACCTGTCGCGAACAGCACCTGCGCAAGCCAGAAAACACGTGTCTGCACGGCCCAGCAAACCCCCCATGAGCACACGCTCGAACTCGAATTCCTGCTGCTGCAATGAGGCCAAGCCGTGGAGTGAGACCAGCAAGCATTGTTGCCTTGCGAGGTCTGCGGACTCGGGCTGAGTTGGAAGCACCGCCGCTTGATAGCCAGAAGCATGAGTGAAATCAGTCAGTGGGAACAAAGAACGCAAATTGTCGCACCAGGCGCTCGAAGCCGAGGCCGAAGCCGGCGTGAGGTACAGAGCCGTATCGCCGCAAGTCCAGGTAGAATTCGTACTGCTCCAGCTCCATGCCGCCCTCCTTGATCCGCCGCTCCAGAACCTGTTCCAAGAACGTTTTAGAGCTATGAGAGGTTTGGAAGCTGCCATGCACATGGCTCGTTCGAGTAGACAGCAGTGTGTGTGCTGCTCCCAATTGTCATATATGCCCCGCTGCAAGGTCGCTGACACAGGACTACAACATGGTGAGTCCTGCCTTGCTGCCAGTGCACGTCGCTGACAGAGCACTGATAGGCATGCTTGGAACTGTGAGGCCTTCGAAAGCAAAAAAAGGCATGAGAGACGCACATCGAGGCGTTCCTCGCGCTGGGAGCCGCCAATGAGCTCCCCCACCTTGGGCACCAGCACATCCATGGCCGCCACGGTGCGGTTGTCATCATTCAGCCGCATGTAGAACGCCTGCGGCAGTAGTGGAACGATGTTGCTGTGGGGCCGACAGCGCGCGCTGCTGTCGCGGTGTGCCTGTTCAGCCACGTTTTGCAGACCGCCTCACAGCAGACCACAGTGCACAAGGCGACATTCAAGATGCCACAATCGGCTTGGGATTCGAGGTTTCTGGCTCGCGTATTTTTTTACAGCGAAGCAAGCATCCTGGTCGTTCAGTCTGTCCATGTCGAAGCTAGCTAGACTGCCAGGCTACTCGGGGAGGAGCCACCTTGACGTCCTTGGGGCAATCCCTACACGATGAAGGGCTGGCAGAAGCCTCCTTTGCAAGCTTACGCACGGTATGGTTCTCATGATTGAAGTGTAGGGCGGACAGAATGAAACCACCTTGATTTCCTTGGGGTAGTCGTACACAATGACGGGCTGGCAGAAGACCTCCTCCGTGAGGTACCGCTCATGCTCGCTCGCCAGGTCGATGCCCCACGACACCTGCGCGTGCAGTCATAAAAGAAGCTGAGGGTTGCGTTTCTGCAGGGAAAATGTATGAATAGAAACCATTCTGCGCGAGACACCGCGCGTGCTCCGATGCCGGGTTGGCCCCAAGACACCTCAAGCGGCGGCAAGACGGATGAATTAGAACAAGAGCACATGCGATTGGTCCTCTGGAGCAGCGCCTCTGCCCAACGCGGACACCAATATGTGCAGCGGAGTTCGTGCAGACAGCTGGCAGAATTGATGCTTCGGAGAGTTGCGGCTCAGCTGGTGGCAGTTTGCAGGGGAGTCGGCTGGTGGGTTAGGGTTTCGGGTGGCAGGCAATGTGCCTGCCACTGCAGCACACTCTCTGCGTCCCATGGGCAGTGATTAATGCACACACAGGCAGCATGCCGGCACTGCAATGCCTACACTACAATCGAGCAGCACACAATAACAGGCTGTGCGTCTTGGCACTCAAAAAATGCACTGCGGTTGACACCGTTTGTCAGGAGCGCCTTGGTGAGTCACAAGAATACTGACAGGGAACTTCTCTTATCACGAGCCTTCCAGGATCGCCACTGCACCAGTTTCTGACCGCCAATTTGTTTCTGCCGTTTCCAATCGATCAGGAGAGGTGCGAGAAGCAGTGTGGACTCAAAACTTCTTCTTCTTGCCACGCCTTCGAGAACATCCTCCGCCTCAGCATTAACAACCCTGTGAGGTGTTGCATGCTTTTAATGGACGTTTGATGTCAAGGTCTGCAGTGAGCACCGGGGACTTGACCTTTTCTTCTCCTTGCGCACGACGCCCTTGCGAAACCTCCACCGCCTCGGTGTACAACAGCCGCTTTGTCATTGATTCATCAGGGAACGTGATGAGAAAAGCACAAGACGCACGGGGAACTCGAACTTCTTCTTCTTGTCGCGCACGACGCCCTCCAGAATCTCCACCGCCTCTGTGTACGAAAGCCGCTTGAAGGGCGTCGAGGCGACGTGTTCCAGTCGCTCGACGGCCGTCTTGTCCACCTGCTTGGTGATGAACTCCAGGTCGTCCCTATAGAGTATGAATCATGTTCATCAGAATTCTTCAAGCGTTGAAATCAGGCTTAGTCTCGCCAGTTGATTTCTAAAGACGCCACAGTGGTCTTGTCCACCTGCTTCGTGGTCAAGTCCAGGTCTTTCCTGTAGGAGAGTGCAAGCGCATCAGCATACGTGAACAGAGGTCGACATCAATAGCGAGCCAAGTAGAGTTCTGTCGGCGATGGCAGCAGCTTGCACCGCGTCCTCACACTGGAGATTGCAGCGCCGGCCGCTCACGCGAAAACGCAGCAACAGCTGCTGGCATGCAAGCAGCCCCGACTTGCACACGAGCAAGTTGGAACGTTCTCCGGCCAGGCGACAAATCATGCGGTGGAGGTGCCTACAGGCCGGGTCGAGAAAGCCCGTACCAGTAATGGTCCAGCAGCCAGCGGCAGGCAACGTGCAATCTCGAGGAATCTGAGGGTTCAGGGAAACACTCACCGGCAGTGCTCGAGCAGCCAACGGCAGGCGTACCACAGGTAATCCTCCGAGCACTGCACGTCGCTTTGCAGCGCATGAAACATGACCTCCAGAACATAAGATTCAAGGTTCAGGCGACCACTCACCGGCAGTGCTCCAGCAGCCGAAGGCGGGCTGCAGCGCAACCAGGTCTCTGCGCGCTGCATGTCATCTTGCAGAGTGCAAAATGCCATCGTCAGATTACCAGTGATTAGATTCCAGCAGGCAACTCACCGGCAGTGCTCCAGCAGCCAGCGGCAGGCGTAGCGCACGTAATCCTCGGCGCACTGCATATCGTCTTGCAGCGTGCAGAACGCCATCTCCGGCTCGATCATCCAGAATTCTGCCAGGTGGCGCGTGGTGTTGGAGTTTTCGGCCCGGAACGTTGGCCCGAAGGTGTACACATTGCTCAGCGAGCATGCAAAGTTCTCCACCTGTGGGGAAGAATGGAGATGCTGTTCAGGGTTTGTGTAGCCCGTGACTGTCGCAGACTTGGTCGACATTAGCTCAATGGGTTACGAGGGTTGATAACGGCCTGCTCTCGGCGGCTGTGAAATGACATGCTTAGCGGCGGCTTCCCAGACTGTGGCTTGACGGGTTTGCATTGGCATGGCATGCAGCGCCCGGCACACTTATCATTGCTGACTGGGTATCGCGCACCTGGAGCTGGCCGGACACAGTGAGGTACGCTGGTTTCCCGAAGAAGTCCTCCTTGTAGTCCACGCCGCCGGCGGGGAGGCGCGGCAATCCGCCCTCATACCGCGGCCTGCACATAATTAGGTCAGGGGTTCAAACGCCCCGGAAACCACATGTTCGGGTCCACGGCAGGGCAGTGGCCATCTGTGTATTCTGGAGAGAGTCGGCGGCAACAGCCAGGCGTGCAAAATTTCTACCAAAACAATCAGAGGGAGGCGCGTCTGGTCTCCACGGCGGAGGCTTGCGCATAGAGCGCCGTCAGCTTGTCGACCTCCGCCCTCGACTTCGAAACCCACTACTTTCTCAATCTCATACAGTGAGAGGCCATCTGTACCCGGTCTCTGCGGCAGTGACCTCCGCCTTCAGCGCCATCAGCTTGTCGATCTCTGCTTTTGCCGCCGCCGCCAGGTCCTTGTCCTCCTTGTTGGCTGCTGCTGCCTGCGAGGTGGCAATGCCAAGCCATAACCCTCGACAATCCTTTTATCCTTGGAAGCATGCCACCGCCTGCTCTTCGTCATCTATACTGGCTGCCGCTGCTGCCGCTGTCTGCCAAGTGGCAGTGCCGAGGTGCAACATTCATGAATGTTGGAGCGGAAGCTGCAGCGGCCTCTTTTTCGGAAGGTGATCCACTGAAGAAACAGGCAGCTGCAACTAGCTGCGGCAGCGCCGCTGGGAGCCATGATCCCCAGGGAAGGGTGCAATCAAATTAATGGCAGGGCAGACAATTGCCCATTGCATCGCACATGCCGTCTGACGGCACATTTCATCGAGTCCAGAGGTGAGGAGGTCCGAATGACAGGCTCATGCGTTGGCGCGGTGCTGCCGTATTGAAGGGCTGGCGCCTGTGCAGGCACGAAAACCAGCTGCTGTCCATTGCCCGACCAGTACACTGCCCTCACCGTTTTGGCGTCCTTCACGGCGGAGCCCTGTGTCGAAGCGCGCTGCTTCAGCTCCGCCAGCTGCTCCGGGCTGAGCTGCTGCACGCTGCTCTTCGCCTCCACGTCGCCCAGCAGCGTGGTGACCTTCAGGGCATGCAAGCAGGTTGTCTCCGTCCCTCCTTGCTGCTGGTTCTCTTTGCGCATTCATTTGCTTCAGCACCGACAAAGGCTCGGGGCTAAACTGCTACACCTTGCCTTTCGCATCCACATCACATTAGCAGTGTGGTCACGTGGAGGGGAGGATGCGGTTTCATAGCGTCAGGCAATGGCACAGCACATAGCGCTGTCGCACGAGCAGTGAGCGGCACTCGAGGGTCCTTTCCTAGAGAAACAGGCGTCCTACTGGGCTCGCAAGTGCCCTTCTGCTCTGCTGCACCGGGCTTGAATCGCACCTGGAACATCTCGCCGGCGCCCTCGGCATCGCTGGCGGTGATGATGGGTGTGTGCACATACAGGAAGCCTTCTTCCTGCGGGTGTAGGACACAGGCGTGGGCACATTTGTGACAAGGAAGGAGCAGAGAACTGACCAGGGCAATGCAGAGGACATGAAGTGTAGAGTCTGACCGAGCACCACGCAGTCCAGTGAATGGTGGCTGTGGGACGCGGATGCATGTACGTGACCTTTGAGCATCCCGCGGACAACGGCAGACTTGCGAAATCGCACCTGGAAGAAGCGGTGCGTCGCGTAGGCGAGCGCGTTGCGGATGCGCGCGACGGCGCCAATGGTGTTGGTGCGCGGCCGCAGGTGTGCCTTCTCCCGCAGGAACTCGTATGACGTCTTCTTCTTTGCCAACGGGTATGCGCCCGCATCAACAAGGCCCACGTGCACCACCTTGCTGGCCTGCAGCTCCACTTGCTGCGGGACAAGAGGCATGTGAAGGTGAGCCAGGGTCGGCGTTCCCGCGAAAGCATCTGCAAGCCCACACTCACCATCCCGCTGGCCTGCAGCTTCAAAGGACACAGAGCAGGTGCTGGCTGGTACGCACACTCCTGCAGTTCGGCCGAACTGAAGATGGCTGTCTGCCATCAGCCTGCACTCGTTGCCGCATCTGCGGAGCCCGCGGGCTGCCGACCTGCCACAGCGGAATGCAGCCCAAAACCGACCAGAAGGTTCAGCACGCATGCCTGCCGTAAAAAGATGCCACTGCATTACCTCGCCTTTTTCGTGCTCTCGGACATATTGCTGCGCTGTCCCTCCACCTGCTCGCCAGCGCAGCAGCCAGACTGTGTCTTTGTGTTCATTCCAGCTTTGCCTCATTTTGCGGTATAGAACCCACCTGCTTGGTGCCCTCGGGCGTCTTCACCAGCTGGCCCTCCACAAGCACGCAGGTGCCGGTGCTGGTGACGTCCTTCAGGCTGCTGAGCGAGTCCGAGGCGTCCACCACCTCCTTCTTCACCAGTACCTGCATGGAATTTTCACGCATACGTGTAATTGTCTTATCAACGAGGTTTGGGAGTCTTCTGAGTTCCGGCTGCTGAACACATTGCTGGCGTTCACCAGCACCTGCGATTGTGAGATCGTGTGGGCTGATCATTTTCGACAGGCAGCGAGTTTGAGCTGGTCATGCTCTTTCTGCTGCCGAGCTGGTGCTGGCGGGCATGACAGTGCAACTCTGCCTCTTCACCAGCATGTTGAGGCGGCACACATGGCTGCAAGCCCACCTTTTCGGTGAAGAAATGCAGAAGCTGTGCAGGATATCCGCCCCGTGCATGCACAGCGCCAACTTCCTGGGGCAGCTATCCAGGTGATCACCTGGAGGTTGGGGAAGGTGGAGCCATCGTTGACCTCTAGGAACGCAAAATCGCCCCCGCCGGCGGTGCGCCCCGTCTTCACCCAGCCGCCGACTCGCAGCGTGCGGCCCACCTGCCAAGCAAATTGGGACGCTCGGTGACCTTATTGGTCTTGCACTTCAAGAACATCCCCAACTTCGCAGTGTGCACAAGCCGCTCAGGTGACGCTCATGTCTGCGCATCGTGCGTGGCAGCTGCGAGCAAGGGAAGAAGCCGGAGGCAGGCAGGCAGATGGGCTGGCTTTCACAGACATGCATGCTGAGAAAGGCACAGACCTGGCTGACGCCGCCGTCCTCAGCCTTCAAAATGGCGGAGATCATGGTGCGCTGGAAGCTGGCTGAGTAGGGCGCCACCGTCTCTGACTCCCGCTGCCGGATCGTCATCTGCGGCGCCGAGATGAAAGTGGCAGCATCGGGATGTCCGCCATGTGTCTGGTTGGTGGTCACAGGCTGGCCGTCAACATCAGAATGCAGATGTGTAGCAGCCGCATGGAAACGTCCGGGGGATTGACCGCTTTGCTGTCGAATTGCTGCACCGCCATTGCGTCGACGCCATTGCCATCACCCCGAATCTGGTCGAGCGCATGTGTGGGACCAGTTTCCCGGAATGCATCGCATCTCGTCGGTCTTCTGAAGGCTCAAGGTAGCGATACGAAGGGTGCATGCACGTGCATCAGCTCACCTGCAGGTCTGCGAGCTGTTTCCTGAGGGCATCGAGGTCCTGGGACTGTGCGACACCATCAGCGCCTGCAGATGGCGCTGCTGCGCTCATCTTGATGGCCCGGCAGCCTCTATACAGCTGCGACCTACTGTCCGACAGAAGCTTTCGCTGCGAGATGGACCTGGCGGTGTTGGGACGGCTGCCTGCTGCAAACGCGAGGTGCCGGAATGATACACTGGTGCCCCAGAGACGGCGCAAGTTTGCAAGGCGCCCTGAGAGCATGTCCTGGAGAGGCACATGCATGTCACAACCGCGAGCGCTTCTGCGTTGGCAGTCGCTTCGTGGGCTGGGCAACATGCATTCGGAGGCAGCAGGGGAAGGACTACGAGTAGTGTCAGCCCAGCTAACGACACCAAAGCCCCAATGACAGCATCAGCTGAGGTTACAGACATGCAGACCAGATGTCCATCGAGACAGTCAAACAAGCAGATCACCTGCAATCACTCGCAAAACACATATCGTACAATCGGCGACGAAGCTTCGCGGCTGTGATTCGACTAAGCGTGCGCTGTGCTGGTGGCTATCAGATTGCAAGCAGGACATTTCTCTGCGTGGATCACTGTGCCCCAGCAGCGACCGCTTGAAGGCCAAACGCCTGGCGTGAAGGGTGTGCCTCAGCGGATGCGTCCGCCGGTGCGGAAATGCGATGCCTTCACCGATCTGCATCCAAAATTAATGGTGCCCAGCGGCGGCGGCTTCATCGCGTCGGCATTTGTCCTGCAGGACATGGCGGCGGACTTCGTCAGCAATCTATGTGACAGGCGTCGATTTTGCGGCTCCCGTCCTTCTGCAAGGATTTCTGGATGCCCTGCTGCCACAAACCTCAGGTTGTGATTGCGATGCACTAATGCAACTTCACAATATCAGATGTACCCTGTACCCTGATCTGGCGCCGGCGGGCGAGACTGATGGCCGCTGGCGGTGCCGGCTTCTTGGGGATGTCGCCTCCATTGCCGATCTGCGACACAAGGAAACAGGCTCGGCTTACGTTTTCTGCAGTAGCTATGACGTGCTTTCCTCGACATTGGTAGGTGAACTCGAATTATACGACATTTTCCCTCGCCTGTGAAGTGCTGCCTGTGAAGTGATGCCGTTTAAAATCTCGTCGGGCAGCGGTCGTCTGTAGCAACACACGGGCAGTGCATCAGCCATCGCATTCTGCCATACGAAAGTCCAAGCGGGTCCATAAGTGAAGGTGCGTTTGTGTTGCAAGGCCGAGACATGCATTCACGAGTCCGGTCAGCACGCATGCAGGCGGGCAAGTCACACGAAGTAAACGAAAGGGATTTCTTGCCGCAGACTGTTCAGCGCGTTGACGCCCAGGTTTTGTACGCCGGTCTGGATCTTGGCGCCCAGCGTATGGTTACCATCCCGGGCAGCCAGGCCCAGAATAGTCGAGCAGACGATCAGACCAACGGTAAGCCCAAACGTATCCCAGTGATTCCACCCCATCTCCACTGACGTCCAGGCTTCAAGGAAACCGACCTGCGTCGCTTGAGGCTTCAGGCGAGGCGGACACCTTCTGTTCCGGAAATGTTGAAGCGGTACCCGGCTTAAACCCGCAATGAGAAGCTGGGCGCCTGTCCGCCTGAGCCGGACTGTAGGAGCTACACTGTAGTTTGCCTCTTGAGGTGCAGGAGGCGTAAACTCTCAACTTTCCACTAGATTGCAATCCGACAGAACCAGCAGCTGAACTGCTCGGCTGACTGGAACAATGACATTGCAGTGTGCCCGGCAGCAATCTGGCCAGTTTCAGTAGCACTTCGACTCATCCTCGGACCTCGCCCGCTCTTTGTCTGGACCATTGGTAAATATCGACACAGCCGGATCTGCCCCATGCGTGACAGCATCCTGAACCGCTTGCGGCAGCAGCGGGAGCAGCTCAGCCGGACGCAAGTGCTGGCGGCCGCCATTGGCGCGCCCGTTTTATACGTCTCTCTGTCGTTGCTGTTCCGGCGCAAGAAGCGGAGAGATGTGCAGACCGGCTTCTCGTCCTTCCTCAAGGAGCCAGCAGCGGTCGGTAGCGCAGGCGCAGGTGCACAAGCCCTGCATGGACACATTCTCACCTGGATGCCCCAAAGATGCCATGCATCAGGCATGGGCTGGCTTGACGCATGTGCACCGTCATTGAGCATGTGAAAGCCTCTGCTGCAGCTTTCTGCTGCGCCTCGGCATGCTGGAAGATTTGTATGCACCGTGCAGCGTCAAAACACGCCGCAATGCCCATGCCGCAGACGCCCTGGCGGCCACGGATTTCGGGTCCTTCTTGAAGCGCAGCGCGGCGTCCGCAGCTGTGGCGCAGCCGGCAGCCGCTGCCGCTGACGGGCCGCCATTGACGCCGGAAAGTGTGGTGGTCACCATCCTGTTCGGCACGGAGTATGGCTTTTCAAAGGAAATCGCCGAGAAGCTGCGGGATGCACTGCGCGCGCAGCCGCCCTACTGGTGAGTGCGGGCAAAGTGCAGCAAGCGAGGATAGTCGGGGGGGTCAGGAAGCGCTCCATCACTGAGCTTCGCGATGCCAAGTGGCATGGGAGCAGATGAAGTTTTGTGGCATACCGGCGAGCAGTCGCAGCTCGGACACAGCATCTCACCGATCGCGAAGACATGGCATCTCAACGGCCGTGAATGACGTGCCAGCAGCTCCTTGACGCGCCTCTTCGCCTTGTGTGGCTGTCCCCAATGCGACCGCCTGTGACCGCCCTGCAAATGCACGCAGGCCGCGGCTGGTGGACATGGCGGACCACCCAGAGGGATTGGACCTCGGCAGGGAGCAGGCGCTGCTGCTCGTCTGCTCCACTCAGGTGGGTTTCGCTCTCGAATGCCACCCAGACAAAGATCCGATCGCTGGTGCAGGAAGTCTAGAGGCATCATGATTGAGATACTGGACCTCGGCAAGGAGCAGGTCTGATGCGCGTCTGCTCCACCCAGGTGTGTGCCCAGATGCAGCCTGGTTTGCAGGCTCGAATCCACCCCCGCTGCACCAGGACACTGGCGCTTTGCGTCCTCAATCGGAGAAAGCTGCTGCTGGACTGCTTGATTGATGCGCAACCAATTGTGAGGGCGGCGGCTTGCCGCCGGTAGAGGCGCGCGAGTGCTGCGACTGGCTCGGGGGCAGAGCGGAGACAATGCAGGGTTATGTCATGTTTTAAGACCACCCGACAAGATTGACTTGCACAGGGCGACGGCGTGCCGCCGGCAGAGGCGCGGGAGTTCTGCGACTGGCTCAGCGGCGGCGCGCTGGCGAAGGGGGCGCTGGAAAGCACCTTCTTTTCAGTCTGCGCCCTCGGCGACAAGTGAGTCTGAAAGTTCCGGCTATGCCGACTTCATAAACCTCTCTGTGGAGAGACTCACCTGTCATACGGCTGTGCTTTTGTGGACAGGACATGAGGCTCCGTAACGGTTCCAGATGCGCATTACAACACGAGGCCTTTTTGCCCATCGGGCAGGTCGTACGAGCACTACTGCGCCTGCGGCAAGATGCTGGACGCGCGGCTGGAGGCGCTCGGCGGCAAGCGCTTCGTGCCGCGCACGGACGTGAACCGAGAGGACTGGCCCGCGGTCGACGCCTGGCTGGCGGCCGTGGCAACGGGCCTGAAGTCCTTGGCGCTGCGCCCGGCATGGGAGACAGGTGCTGCTCTGTGTATTACTTCGGCTCTGCAGGCAGAGGCCCCGTGAACTCAAAAAGAGAATTTGTATGCGCACCCAACAAAGGACGTGGGCGCTACAGCGCCTTGGGGGGCACGCGGCTGTGGTTGCCACGCCGCAGCTGGACTGTGAATATGTTCATCTTCTTAATGGGTTCCTCCGTTCTTACCGATTTCTGTTATAAACATTTTGATTCTGGAACTTGCATATGCTAAGTGTATCTTAAGTGGGAATTTTGCCTAGCCGACACTGTGGCAGTTCTTGTTATGGCCGTGCAGCCCTGTCGACTGTCACAGCCGCATCGGCACTGCCATGCTATACACAGCTTATCGTGCACTGCAACACTGAAGCATCTCGTCCCAGTACCAAACAGGCCATGTCGAGGAGGGCGCAGCGGAGACGGCGGCCGCTGCGCCGCGGTGGGGCAAGAACCGGCCGTACTTTGGCCGCGCAGTCGCCATCGAAGGCCTTTGCGAAATCCGCAGCACCAATGACAAGGACACGGTGGGCTCTTACAATGAGCACCTGTTTTGCAGACCAGGTGTCGCTGAGGCTGCATCGTCTGATTCGCGTCCTGCATCCGGAAGGGCGCACATGTGAAACACGCACAAAAGCTCTGCGCCGCATGTTGAGCCTGAGTGCAGCACATTGCACCATACTTTCTGAGCCCGCCAGCTGCTGCTGTGCTGCTGTTGGGCAGCAGCAGCCCATGACATGGCGTGGCGAACGTCCACAGCCGCAATGCACCCGCTGCAACTGCATTCCGCTTGTCTCGAAGACATCTGGAAACAGCGCTGGAAAACATGACGTTTCGCTTTCCGCACCGCTGCGCGCAGGTGCGGGTGGAGATAGACCTGGGGGACTCGGGCATCACTTATTCCCCCGGTGACGCGCTAGGCATCTGCCCCAGCAACCGCCCAGAGGTGCGCCCTCAACTGCCAATAGGGTGGTCGACGGTGCACGGAGCTGTCTCTTGCATCTTCGTATGCTGGCGCTGGAGCCACCCTAAACCCTACACCCTAAAATTGTGGGCCCTGCTGGCAGCGTGCGAGAGCATGTCAATGCGGTTGGCAGCGCCATTGCAGTGAGAATTCTGCGCCATATTTATATTCTGATGCCGCCATAGGACGTGGAGCGACTGCACGAGGCAGTGGACTCCGACTGCTGCGAGGCCGTGCTGAAAGCCGTGCCACACAATGAACCGCGATGCCTTTGGAAGCAGCAAACCCCTCAAAATCATGCAGAATGTGCAGCAGCTGCGATGGGCGCCAATGATGGTGAGGCCGCACCGGAAAACCTGCCACATGACACGACCATCTGCCCTGGAAATCCTACCAATCCCCTACGCAAACCCCGCAGGATGTGGAGCAGCTGCTGAATGGGCGCCGATGGCGGCGCTGCCGTGTGATACACCCTGCCACATGACACGACGAATCGCCGTGAAAATAGCAATCAAATATCTGTGCGAAACCCCCTGCAGGACGTGGAACAGCTGCTGGAAGCGATGGGCGCCAGCGGCGGCGAGGCCGTGACGCGGCCTGGGTGGCCGTTCCGGCGGGTCGGTGCCGGCGACGGATGCGAGCCCGGTGGGGAAAGCGCTATGATGCCGCTGCGGGACGCTCTGACCTCCTGCTACGACATCAGGCAAGTGCTGCATTTGCTTGGCTTTATCTTGGTTTGTTTTGATTCACGGTGATGCTGTAAGCCGCTGGGATTGCTCCTTACTGTCGTCCAGCCAGTCAACGGACGGCTGCCTGAGAGGTCCAACGCTAGGCCACTGGCACTGCACTTTGTCAGCAGCTCAGTCGCTGGTGAGGCTGTGTAGCATCGTGATTTCAAACTCATTCACACTGCAGACCCTCCCACTGCCGTGCCGCTGTGGCTGTGAGCCAGGCAGCCGACTGATGCCGTGTCCCAATGCAGGGCTCCGAAGCCAGAGCTGCTGCAGTCGCTGCTCAAGAGGCTGCCAGCGGCCAGCAAACCAGCCAAGATCGCCGCCAACGGCCACAGATATGGCCACGAGAACGGCGTGGCCACCAGCCTGCAGAACGGGGACGCGCACACCAACGGCAGAAGTAATGGCGTGGCACGTGGCATGGCGCACAGCGCAGCCCATGGGGTGGCGAATGGCATGGCACGTGTCTCGGCCGGCAAGCAGTCTGCCAAGCCAGCCGGCAGCCTGGAGGAGCAGGTGATGAAGTTTATTGGCGCTCCCTTCAGGAGAACCTGGCACACCTTCTGCATGTAAGATGTGGGTGGGCACGATGACGCTGCACATGCGTAAAACAAACCAGCGGCTGAAGCAGGCACCCCAGTCTCGCAGCGCGTACGCTCGCCCTGCCCGAGAGGCCAGCTTGACGCAAACGAAAGCTGCTCATGGGTGTGACAGCTCCGGCAGGCGCTGGCAGGAGTGTTGAGGCACTTGCCATTATGCCCAGATGATATGCAATACCTTGCTTCAGCCAACAAGCAGGGTTCGAGATGTCGACTCTGACTGGCACATCGTTTGTTGAGCAGGCGCAGCGCCTACACGAGGTGCTGGCAGGGGACATCGAGGCGTACCTTGCGCCACGCCACGTGTGCGATGTGCTGACGGACTTCCCTGCGGCGCGGCTCCCGACGTCCGAGGCACGTGCATGCCATCTGATCACTTCCTTGTGTACGCACCAGGAAAGCATCGTCGCGGCCATCTCCGACCCCTGCACTTTCTGGGAGTTGACTCTTGGATTTTGTGTGTGCAGGTGCTGGCGGGGCTGCGGCAGCTGCAGCCTCGGCTGTACTCCATATCCAGCGCGCAGGCGGAGGCGCCAGACCGCGTGCAGGTCACTGTGGCGGTCGTGCGCTACGACTCGCTGGGGCAGCAGCGCGTCGGCGTGACATCGACCCTCCTGGCGGAGCGTCTTCAGGTGAGAAGCGGTTCTGTGTGGGGTCAACGCTTGGAGTTTGTTATGAACATGCAGCTGTGGCGGTGTTGCGCTACGACGCGCTGGGTTTAGGGTTTAGGGCGCTGGGCCAGCAGCGTGTCAGTGTCATATCGAATCTCCTGGCGGAGCGGCTGCAGATGCAGGAAGCAGAGTCTAATCTCGCCTCAGTAATCGTCCGTAAACATTGCACATGCGGTTTTATGTGCTGGGACAACAGCGCGCTGCGGTCACATTGGCACAGTTCAGGAAGCGCAGGTGTGGGAGGTTCATTTGCAGGACCACTATTTGAATGATGACTCATGTGTGTTTCGCCTGCGCATTGAAAATTATGACATGGGCCTGAGCCCTATATATTCTTCCGGTCTTGCAGGTGGGCGACACGCTGCCGGTGTATGTGTCCAAGAACCCAGACTTCCGGCTTCCGCCTTCTGCCGCAACGCCCATCATCATGGTCGGCCCCGGCACCGGCCTCGCGCCCTTCCGCGCCTTCATGCAGCACCGCATCCTGTCCGCCGGCGGCGGCGGCGGCGACAGCGAGTCGGAACTTGGTCAGACCGGCGGCGGCGGAGGCGGCGGCAAGGGCGTCCAGCCCACAGACGCGGCGGAGGCGGCGGACAGCGCGGCGGAGCTGCCGCAGAGTCATGCACCAAGCCCCGCCTCCTCAGAGGCGTCTCATTCCGAGGCAGTCCCAGAGGCGGCCAGCGCGGCGGCGGCGGCGGCGGACGCGGTGAAATCTGACACGACAGGCGCCGCGCTGCTGTTCTTTGGCTGCCGGCGGTCGGACCAGGACTATCTGTACGGCAGTCTGCTGCAGGGCTGGGCGGATGCCGGCTTGCTGGAGCTGCACACCGCCTTTTCCCGCCAGCAGGTGTGTTTTCTGTCTCATATGTGCTCTTTAGCTGTGGTCAGAAGTCCAAAACATAGGCTGTAGGGGTGGCCGGACATGGGGCTACTGGATCTGCACACTCACACGCCAGCAGGTGAAATTCATCGCACTGTACAGAGTTCATGCTGCAGGCAGGACTCGCAAGACCCGGTATGGGGCTGAGCGGATGCAGCCCTGCTGGATGATCCCACCTGCAGGTTCGGATTTCGAACCTGACAGACACTCATCTGTGGCCGTCTGCCACGAGTCCATCTGGACCGGGCAATGCTTGTCTCAGCTGACACCAGCCGCCATCTGCTTCGTGGTGTGTGCCAGGCTTAGGTTGCCAGATTGTGTCGCAGAGGCGAACGCTTGGTGGCGCGCAGGCAACGGAGGTGCACGTGCAAGACCTACGCGTCATGCTAAATGCCCAGCACTGAAGCCTTGAGCACGACTCCAGATTTGCTCTGACAGTATCCTTTTTCGACTGCGCAGGCAGAGAAGGTGTATGTGCAGGACCGGCTGCGGCAGGCGAGCGACCGAATTTGGCAGCTGCTGGAGGCTGGGGCGCACTTCTATGTGTGCGGCGACGCCGGCGGCATGGCGCCTGCAGTGCAGGCGGCGCTGCTGGACGTGATCGCGGAGCACCAGGTACAGAATCTCACAGATTCGGGCCTTGGAACTGCAAATCGCAAGTGACGTATGGCGGCAGGGCGCCCGCGGGGCTGGCAGCGCTTCTGGACGTCATCGCAGAGCGCCAGGTACATAAGTCAGTTGCATCCTGTACTCGGGTCTTGCATTCAGACCAGGCTTTCAGGATGCGACAACCTGCGCTGTTTTGCTCCAGTGCTGGCGGGCCCTGGGCAGCTGCCGCTGGATTGGAACCTGCATTGCAGGAAGGGGCTCCAGTCCCAGGCCTGCTCACGGCTGAGCCTGCATTTGCACGCAGCGTCTGTATCAAGCATCGCGAGAACAATTTGTTTCATGACTATCAACATCGCAGCGGCAGTATCAAGCATCAACATCGCAGCGTCTGTAGCAAGCATCGCGAGAACATTTTCTTTCTTGACTATCAACGTCGCAGCGGGAGTCCGTCACCCCAAGCTGGAGTGTCAGGGTGTGGTCTGACATCCTGCAGAGGCTGTGGCATATCCGATCAACGTGTGTTGCACTCCTTTTTGCAGGGCAGCGGTCAGGAAGCCGCTGAGACGTACCTGGCGAAGCTGGGCAAGGACGGGCGGTACCAGAGAGATGTATGGCTGGTGTGATCGAGCGGCGCCTACAGCGACAAGGGAGCATTCGAAAATCGTGATTGGGATAGACTGGGATGGACTGCTGTATGGGTTGAGGATTGAGCCTCAGGCTTGACATTACACCTGTGAGCAGCCGCCGCGCGTATTTGGTTGGTGTATCTGCTGTGAGAGTTGGGAGCAGGGTGCGAGTCGTTGCGTATTGCTCTCATTTTGCAGGCTCTGTCTGTGCCGTCTCCTAGTCTGCCTTAGTTGTGAGGCCGTTGTTGCCTTGCATGGCTGCAAGGATAAAGTTAGAGAGTTGGTGGCCCAGTTCAGCACACGAGGGCATCAAGACCCATCTCGAGAAATTAAGCCATTCAGAGAGAGAGAGAGAGAGAGATATGACACTGTCCCAGCCTCACTCAGGCTGATTAGCGTTCATAGAGGTCAAAATTGAGCACCCCGAATCGGTCAAACCCTGTTGAAAAGGAGTTGCTGCATTAACTCTGCCGCTGCGGACACCATTGTCAACTTTTCTTTGTTTTTTTTCTTTTTCTTCCTTTTGCCATCATCCCCTTTGCCTCCATGCCACCATTCTTCCCCCATTTCTTTGCTGCCACCATCGTCAAGTCGGCTGCCGCGACAGCGGCCCCACGTTCATGCGGCACATGGCCACTGCCGTCGTCTGCGCAGCCCACCACGGCAAGAGCTGTCGCCTGCGCATCATCATATGAACACGCGACAGCACCTCACACTGGTCACACGCAAGCATGCCGGCATCAAGCAATGCAAATCTATGTGGCAGTTGTTAATTTGGAAGATACATGAGTAGGCTTCACCGAGTCACTACCGAGGCAAGAACAGCTGCTGAACTGAGCCGACGACGCGCTGGCTGACGATGAGAACGAGCCCGCTGCTAGTGGACTGAGCAGAGCGCCACACACTTGCACTTTCACCCGCCTTGCCAGGATTCAGGCTGTTGCCGCTGCTGCGGCGTGGCCAGCCTCCAGCGCGGAGCTACTTGTGCTACAGCAATGGCGGCACTGCTTTACTTCGGCATTTTGCAGCACCTGTATACCGGAGCCACCATGTGTGGTTTCATTTCATCAAGCTGCTGTTGTGGGTCGACGAGCTGACGCCGCTAGCCGCCACCAACCTTGAGGCAAATCGATCCGAGTGCCAGTGACGCTGGCTCTCAGAGAGGGCCCCCATTGGCGTGC
>JAABUL010001889.1_pt1 | contig 37240 bp, 50 predicted proteins | sample 5559151 | NCBI WGS metagenome assembly JAABUL01 (sample SAMN10711876, study PRJNA513368) | rock metagenome | isolation source: Antarctica rocks | place: Antarctica: Victoria Land, Pudding Butte sud | reverse complement strand
CCCCCCCGCGGGCCGCTGCGGAGGGCTGTGTTAATGTTCAAGCGCGCCAGGCAGGGACAGCGCGTGTGTGGCTGTGATGCGCAATGCTGCGTTGGAGGCAAACCTGACGTCCGTTTTGCGTTTCCGCCTGGTCTGCAGGACAATCCGTCTGAAGGCGCGGACGTGTCAGAGCACCACGACAGCTGAGCAGCAGCCGCCTTGCAAGTTCATTTCGCTGCGGCGACGCTGGAGCTGCGTACAGGTGGGCCGCCGCGCAGCGCGGCAGCCGCTCACGCTGAGTGCTGGTCCAGCTGACCGCTGGCTGCCTGATGTAGGGCTGTTGTAGCAGTCGTCCGCGATACCTGATCAAGAGACAATTATTTGGTGCTCATGCGCGTGTGGTGACGTGGGCCATGCATGCAGCAGCAGTTACGCGCAGCGCAGTAGGTGCACTCTCTGGGCAGGTGCCCCTTACAGTCTTCAGTTGAAATGATTCGTGTGTACATCTTTCAGCTTTCGTGACTCACCGTGAGTTCGTGACACACCCTCACACACCCAATAGGGCGTCTCCGGCTCACGAGGCCGCATCGCGTGGTGGTGGGCTTGATGCTTCCATTCAGCGGCACTTGCAGGTACAGAGATGTCGCTGCTCAGCCCAGCAAATCTTTGGCAATACAAAATCTTGTCGCGCTATCGGTTGGAGCGCCACTTGGAGTGCCACGATGGGATGGGCATCCACCCTGCCAGCCGCTTCGATGCACCGGCAGCTCCGCCACTGTGAATCGTGCACTGCAATACCTCCACTTCGATCGGCTGTGCCGTTTCCAGATGGTAGAAGGCCTTGATCTCTAAACTGCACTGGAGATCAACATCTTATCGGCTATTTCGATCCACGTGCAAGCTTCAATCCTCAATCTTCTACCGGCGAGCGCCTTGTGTCAGCTCGACAATTGTGTCGTGAGGTTCTGCGTGCCAAGTGTCTCTGGGTCCCGTCGATATAGTGCCTGCTCGCCGCGCTTACCCCGGTTGTGGCTGATGCTGCTGATCTTCGCTGCACGTGTGACCGCAACAGCTCAGATCCTCGCTAGAGTTTTGCACAGCTGCAGCGATCGTGCAGCTGCGCCAGCAGGTGATGTGCCGGCCGCGTTTCGGTCGTGTGCTGGTGGAAACTGTGCTGTGGGAGGACCGCTGACTTTGACGGCCGCGGACAGGTGATACAGCGGTCGTCACAGGGTCCAGGCCATCAATACACGCTCCACTTCAGGTGCGCTCCTGCATGACAGAGATGCTTCGACCTGGGAGTCATGCCGTAAGCGGGCGCTCCTTGTGATATCATGACCCAGGTGGATGCGACGTTCGCCTGCTGCTCCATTGCCCGTGCTGCACCATGCTGCATGCTACAATGCATGCTCTTGGTCGCAGTTGCTGGTGCTCTCGCTGCACGCCGGGGGCAGCCATCAGCAGGCTAAAACAGCTTCAGGATGTCAGCGGTCACGTGAACTCATGAGCTGGATTGACTCGCCTTACGCATGTGTTCAGGCTGTGCTCGTCCCGGACAGGGCGCTGCTCAGTCCAAGTTTCATGCTGCCCCTGTTTGTAGATGCCCGTTGGTGACGGGCCTGACGACAGCGGCGGAGCCAGCGGCCTGACGGGAGATACCGCTGGGCCAGAGAAGGTCCGCCAGTCGGTGCAGCGGGTGTCGCTCGCCTCGGCCTCGCCACAGGAATTGCAGCTGCCGCAGGGACAGTCCCAGCACTCGGCACCGGTGTCTGCAGCGCCGTTGGCAGGTGCGTAGACGGCCTTCGGGCAGCGGGGAGCGGGCACCGTTCAGCCATCCCAAAGACGTTCCGGTCATGCGTTCCGCGAATGCTGATGCCTTGTACGGCTTCGATAGCAATGTAAGTAATTCTACAGCTGCTGAGCTGACCCAACTTCACATCGTTGGTGTTTCGCAGGGCAGCTGCCTTCGCTGCTGCAGCAGGCTTCCGGAGCCGTTCTCGCCTCCAGGTGAGGCGCTCGCCCAACACTTTGTGCTTGGCACAACGTCACTAATTGCCATCTCCACGCCGCGCAAACGCTGCTGACAGCAGAATCGCTCACACAGCCTACCGCCAGTCCGCACGGCGCACCGCCTTGGCCCGCGCACTGTTGGCTACATGCGACCGATTTTGGCTGGGAATCTTTGGATGCCCAAATCCTGCCGTTGAATTCCTGCAGCGCCCAGGCGACGCCGCAGAGCCACCAGCTGTCGCCTGGCGCGACAGCGCTGCCCACAGAAGCGCCTGGCGCGCGGCAATGGCCCATGGGCGCCGCAGCGCCCCAGCAGCAGCAGCAGCAGCAGCAGCAACAAAGCAGCCACCAGCAGCAGCAAGGCAGCCACCAGCAGCCTCAGCCGCCGGAGGCGGCGCCCGCCGGGCTCGCTAGCAGTCCGGACACCGCCGCCCATGCGGCGGCGATGCTGCAGGCGATCCGGGGTCCGCAACCGCACCCGATGCACCTGCAGCAGCAGCAGCAGCAGCAGCAGCAGCAGCAGCAGCAGCAGCAGCAGCAGCCGGCGCGGCAGCAGCAGCAGCAGCCGGCGCGGCAGCAGCAACCGGCGCAGGAGCTTGGCTGGCCCCAGGGCGGCCCGGAACCCCGCGGCGGTCAGCAGCGGGCGACGGCGCCGGCGCGGCAGCCCCAGAGCCCGCGGCCCGTGCTGCAGGGCAAGCTGGTAGGCAGTGCCGCGTCGCCGGGCTCCCCCTTCCAGCACAGCCCGCAGCAGCAGCCGGCTCAGCAGTCCGGCCAGCCGCCGGCGCAACTCGCAGGCGAACCGCAGCAGCACATGAAGCACGTGAGCGACCAGCTGCGACTGAACTGCTATCATCTGTGACCCCCTCCGCAGTGGCGGAGCCGGTTTACCCTAAACCCTAAATCCTGTTTAGCCCTCGCGGCACCGAGCAACGAGCAAACGTCTGGATGGGCCGTCTGTTGCTAGCACTGAAAAGAGAGCGCTCTATTTGTCATTTGACACGAGCCGAGTGCTGCCGCCCTAAACCCTAAACCCATGTGCCACAGGCCCTCTCCGCGCCTGCGGCGGCGCCGCAGCCGGGCGGCGCGGCCGCGGGAGCGGCAGGCGCCTCGGGCCTCGTCAGCGCGGCCGTGCTGGCGGAGGGCGTCTGCAGTCATGATCCCGCGACTGCACGCACCACAGGTGGGTCCTCGCACTCCCGTCAGGCTGTGCGCTGTCTGCTCCGATGTGCCTGTAAATGTATACACTGGGAGATGAGTTGAAAGGCAGATATTGGTCGTTTTCAGCATTGCATGCAACATAAGAGAGCATCGATCCGTTCAGGTGGCCGTGCGCCATCTTCCGCCACCTTGCCTGAGCACCTTGCCTGAGCACCTTGCCTGACGTCTGGTTAGCATGAGACAAATTCTCATCCGTCAATCTCGCAGGCAAGCGGCGGCGGCGCGCGGAGTCGGAGCCAGCGCCGGCAACAGAGGTGCTAGAGGAGGGCGACGCGTCCAGCGCCGAGGAGGGCGGCTCCCTCGGTGGCCGCCGCGGCGGCACACGGCGGCGCATGATGTGGACGCCGGAGCTGCATGCGCGCTTCATGAATGCTGTCAACCACCTGGTGAGTTGACAGGGCATGGTTGACAGGGGCAGAGGAATGTGCGACTCCACCAGGGGTGTTCAAGCAGGCTCCCCAGGAGAGCAGAAGACAGATGGCTGAAGCGGTGCATGTGCCTAAACCCTAAACCCTACCTCCTCGAGGCCTCAGCCCAGACGATGTACTGCACAGTTGCAAAAGCTAAAGCCCCAGGCAGGCTGCCAGATGTTTGACGAGGCCGCGCGCATTCAGCGTCTTCATTTGCCGATGCCGCAAGGCCTTTGCTGCTCGCTTGAGCAGCAGGTCGGACTGAGACTCTGCCGTGCAACTGAAGTGGGATGGGGGCAGGGGATGCCAAGTCTAACTTGAACTTTAGCAACCCTGATGAGGGCTGCGGTCTGGCATCGCTCAGCGACGAGCAGGAACAGCGGCGATGCCAGAAACTGAACTTCTGCCCCGCCCTATACCCTAAACCATAAACCCTATGTGACACTGCAGGGCCCGGACCGCGCGGTGCCAAAGACCATCCTGACGCTCATGAACGTGGAGGGGCTGACACGGGAGAATGTGGCGAGCCACTTGCAAAAGTACCGCGCCTACCTCAAGAGACTCGCGGGGCTGCCGCCCAGCGCCGCTCTGCCCGCCGCCGTGCTGCCCGCGCTGCAGAAGGTGCAGTAGTCTGCTTGCCCTCTTCCCCCTGCTGACACAGGGCATGGCACTAGTTTATTGAATGTGACAAAGCTGCTGTGCGGACGGAAGAGAAACCCTAAACCCTAAACCCTAAGCGGCGTCCTGCGTCTGGTCACCCCCAACGTCTGTGTTCAAAGACGTCCTGCATGAAAACCACTTCTTCATGAGCTCTGCGGCTTGATTGGTGAAACAGGCGGCAATGGACGCGCAGCAAGCGCAGCAGCAGCAAGCCGTCGCGGGGGGATCCGACGCCTCCTCCTCGTGGGGCGGCGGCCCCTTTGCCGCTCTGCCGCAGTGGCATCAGCCGGGCGGCGCAAGCGCGGGCGTGGCGGCCGCCGCGCGGCTGCCATCCTCGCAGGCACTGCCGCCGGAGCTTGCCGCTGCAGCGCCAATCCAGCCGCTGGACACCGGCGGCGTCTTCGCGCCGCAGGTGCCCCCCCTCCCCATAGGTCTACTCATAGACTGTAAATCTGATTAACTCCGGCCTAGATAACCATCTTTCTGAACTCGATACCGCAAAGGAGATCGCGATTGCCTTCGACGTGTCAGCCAGGCGCCGCACTGATTTTTCGCCCAAGTTTTTACTAGGTTTACTGGGTTTTAGATTAAGAAAAAATCAAATAAAACTTTCTATTTTTAATTAAAATTTACCAGTAAAATTTATTATGGCGGCTGCCCAGGCACGGGAGCAGCCCGAGTGTCAACCAACCCTCCGGATGCTCTTACTCCCTCCTGCAACGAAGGAAGTGTCCAACAAGACACGCCACACATTCTCTGACTTGGTCCTGCAACCCAAAACCCTAAACCCCAACCCCTAAATCCTAACCCCCGGCAGGTCGGCGTGGTGCCCAACCTGATGCAGCAGTGGGGCGGCGGCAGCTTCCCCGCGATGGGCTACGCCGGCATGCTGGGCCTGCCGCAGGGGCAACTACCATTGGTGCCTGGAGGCGGAGCCGGCGGCGAATCCATGACGGCGGGATGGTCGTACCCGCCGCTCCCGCCCAATCTCGCCGCACGTGAGCCGCGACTTCCTTCCCAAGACCACACAGCCCTCCGCCTTTGAGGTCACTGCTGCACAGCACCTGTGCAGCCTTGTCTACAGCGACCCAGGTGTGACTTGCGTCTTGCTCCACAGCCTCCATTGGAGCCATGCCTGTGCCCTGCTGGGGTTTAGGGTTTAGGGTTTTACGTAATTGCATGCCAGCAACTCCACCGAGATGCTGAGTCGGTGTCCGCTGCCACTGCGCAGTGGCGGCAGCATCAGTGACGGCCATCACTCCCGCGGCGGCCGGGCAGTCGCTGCCGCCGCAGCCGACGCCGGCACTGCCAGGCAGCGGCAGCGCTGCGGCGTCTCCGGCGACGCAGGCATCGCGGACGCTGGGGTGGCCCGGCTGGAATTCCGGCGCTGCCGCCTCTCCCGATATGGCGGCCAACACGCCGCGGCTATTTGCGCAGCAGGCGGCGCAGCGCGCGACGCAGCAGGCTGCTGCACAGCAGCAGGCGCCACTGCCAGCGCTGCAGCAGGGAGCGGCGGCGCAGCCGCTGCCCCCCGCCGCGGCCTCTGGTGGCGGCCGAGGCTACGGCGGGGGCGGCGGCGCATCAGCGGGTGCGGCGCCGCCTCTGGTGCCGGTTCCAGAGGCCACTGCCACCAGCGCTCCGTCCCCGAGCTCCGCGGCAGCGGCTGCGCAGTCGCAGCAGGCCGTGGCCGCGGCCCAGGCAGCGGCCACGGCTGCGGCGGCGGCGGCGGCGGCGGCGGCAGCGCAAGCGGGCGCAGCGCAGCCTCTGCCGCCAAGCAGCGGCGGTGCTTGAAGCAGCTGCTGGGCCGCCGAAGTCCTTTCGGCAGGGTGATGTGTGTGGGAGCAACAGGCCGATGCACCAGGAGTGCAGCTGGTGTCAGGCGGGCGCCTGTGGTGGTTTGCAACCCTTCGCCAAGTTTCACGCAAAACCGCCGGCCGCGCTCAGCCGGTAGGAAAATACGAGGACGTTGTGAGCGTGATGTATGCAGTTCATCGAGGCATCCGGTGAGCTGGTGGCAGCAGGCCCGGCGTTGGGCTGCCTGCTCGCCCGCACCCGCATCTCTCATGCGGCGGAGGCATCGCAGAAGAAGTGACACGAAGACTGGCCAGAAACGAAGGCCAGGAACCCTAAACCCTAAACCCGCACGGGGCGGCGACGTATTGGTGCGGGGTGAGGAGCGGCGCAGCTCTTATTTCTGGGCCTTGGTTCGAGTAGGTCCCTTTGCCATAGTTAGGGTGTTATGGTTTGGGCGGTTCTTGTACAACTATGCGGTGTATAGGCGATCGAGGTGGCCTGTTGTGCGACATTGGCAGCACTCGGGGGAGGCGGTTTGGCAGCATGCGCCGCCAGCAGAAGATGATGACTTCTTGGTGGTTTGAGGGTTTTGAGGGTTGGGGAGACAGCTGTCGAGAACAGCCACAGCCTCGGGGAACGGCGTCCTCCTCATCAGCCAATTGTGTGCAGGCCGAGAATTGTGGAGACAGCCGGCAAGCCGGCAGCACTTCAGGCGGACTTTCAGATGATCATTCGTGGCGCGTAGACGCCGTCGGGCAGCCTGAGTCGAGGGTGGTTTCAGACATGCGTTTTGTGCAGCAGCTGTCCGCAGCAAAACTCACATGATGGCAGGTGGTCCGTCCCTGATGGGGCAGCAGTGCAGCTTTTGATTACAGGGTGCTTTGGGAGGCGCCTCGCATTCTTCAGTCCACTTTCCAGCTGTGAACCTTTTTGAAGCGATGCATACACCAACCTGGCATCCGAACCCAAGATTTCTCACTGCTGAAAGCGGCGGCGCCCCTATCCGCTGCTGCAAAGTGCCCTAAACCCTAAACCCACCAGGGACGCATCCACAGTGCGCTGGGGACCCTGACACCACGAAAAACGAATCTCCATATTGGGTAGTCATCTCCTCGCTCGCCGCCGGGACCTTGGCACAGCTCGCCTGCCTCAGGGACACTCCGCGGCACGCGTCCCATGCCATAAACCAAGGCGGCGTCCCGCTGCGGGGGGTGAACCCCTAAACCCTAGAAGGCGGCGCGCCCCAGCAGCCGCGCCGGGCCCGTCACAAGCGCGCCTGCCACACTGCGCCCGCATGACACCCGACTTCAGCGGCATGACGTGTCGCAACACGTACTTCAACACGTGGAACGCACATCAAGGTTGACTCAGGAGCACGGCGCATCTCAGACCCCGCCAGTCGTGCAGGCAGCGGCGTGGCGTCTCGTCTCGAGTGTTGCGTTTGGCGCGCAGCCGGGTCTGCATAAAAAGTCTTTTTCCAGCACCGCAGGGGCGCGGTGGCGACGTTGCCGGCGACTCGCAGCAGGCCACGTGTCGGCGGCGGCGGCGGCGGCGGCGCCGTGAGACCGGGGCGCAGCCAGCCCGGGTGACCGCCCGCGAGTAGATCCAGCACATCCACCAGTGCCAGCAGCTGCCTGCACGCATTGAGGATGCATCCACATTGATCCATTGTGGATCGGGAAGGGCATGGGTTTGCTTCCTCAGTGGAAGCTATGAAACGCTGACCCTGTGAGCAGCTGCAGCACAGCCGCCGGGGCGCCAGCAGCTGCCTGGAAACACACTCAATGTCGGTCCGGATGGTTTAAACCCTAAACGTGCTGTGTTTTTTCAACCCTGCATCCATGAGCAGGTCTAGCGCCAGGCATAAAACGGCATGAACTCTTCCGCACACTCTGAACGACGTGATGCACATGAACTGTGGACGCCTGACGGGCCGCACCAAGTCCTAAACCCTAGAGCCGAAGGCAGGCCGTGGACGGGCCTGTTGTCCCCAGAAAGTCGCATTCCGGCACAGCCAGGCAGCTAAACCCTAAACCCTAAAACAGGCCCTGACAAAAACCGCGGTCAGCTTGTGTTCCCTGGACACAATGCATCACATGCAACCTGCACGAGACTGTGAGACTGGAGGGTGGCAGACATGCAAACAAAGCATCACCCTGACATTGCTGGGGTGCGACAGGTGTCGGAACGATTACCTGCCGCTCAGGTCGAGGGTGGTCTGGGGGCCGCCTTCGGCGGTCAACCTCAGCTGGTAGGCGGCGCCTGACGCGGCCGCCGCTGCGCAGATCCAAGGAGGGGATCTGACTCTCTGGGAACCGAAGATGCTGACTCTGGTGCTGTTGAGGATGCTAATGCTGCCACTATAACTCACATCAGGGCCATGGGATTCAGATTCTAACACGTCCCATCGAATCCGGAATCTCAGAGGAGGCCTCTGCCTCTTCCTGCAGCAGGTTGTGCTCCAGCTATGCAGTCACGAGCTCTGACGGCGGCGCGGCAGCCGCAGAGAAAAGAAGGGCCACTGACTGGACTGCCGACAGATTACCCAAGGGTTTAGGGTTTAGGGTCAGGGGTCAAGGGGCACACACCATACAGCGGGTGCTGCCGGCTATTTGGCTGCACTGCCCGCAGCTGCAGCTGCGCGTCGCGCGGCACCCAGCAGTCGGCGTTCGGCCCGGCGTGCGTCAGCACATGCAGCAGCGACCGCGCCAGCACCTGCAGGCAAGCGAAACCGGGTGCTGCTGATTGCGTTGCGTCACATGAGGAGGGCCGGCGTGTGAAGGGATTTCGGAGACTGCATGGAGACTGCAACACAGCACCTGCAGGTCGGCGCTGCTGCCAGATATCTCGACCGCCGCGATCGCCGCTGCAGCTGAAGCCTGCGTGTCAGCGGGAGTTCCCACCCCCGCCGCCGCATCATCTGCGCCGATCACACAAGCCGTCCCCGGCGTCTGAGCAAGGCTGTGCCCAATCGGGCGGGCACAGGCTGTCGAGACGGATGCTTCAAGCTGTTCTTGAGCATGCCGTGAATGCTTGCAAGACGAACGAGGCCCCGTAAAAAAGTCGCGTAGAAAAGTCCCAAGCCGAGTGGCTGCAGCCCCCGGCGCGCATGCCGGCCTCTCATCCTCGAATCGCAGCGCACCTGCCGCAGCGCCCCACACCCAGCGCTTGTCGGCGGTGAAGCGCAGCGTGGGGTCGAAGCTGAGGCTGAAGGAGAAGCCGTCGCGGGTCGGCAGCTTCAGCTGCTGGAAGGCCACGTTGAGCTCGGCCTGTGAAGCAGCGGCATCGCAGGAATTGCGGCGGGGGGACTGTGGCGTACACGCCTCTCTGCAGGATGTTTGCCATCATGCCTCGCTCTCGACCGACATGTGCAGTCAGGTACCCGAGGTGTGCAGTCAGGGACCGAACTGTGCAGTTGAAGACAGGGCAGCGGCCGGACAGAGGGTTCCTCGGCGTTTTTCACGGCCCCGCAGTTGCGCAATCGCACCTCGTCCACGTCGCGCTCGTCGGGGACACTAGCAAAGGGATTGAAAACGCCGCGCTGGTAGCCTCGCATCAGATCAGCCGCCGCCCTGCGCGCCTCTGCCGGCGGCTTGCCGGCCAGCTGCATTGGCAAACGTTCGTAACTCTCAACTTGTCTACTGCATAAGCGAGCGACGGACAGCCTGTGTCGCGCACCTTGGCCGCCGCCGCGCTGTGTGTGCCTCCGCCGGCTGCTTGTCGGCCAGCTGCAAAGCACCAACAGCAGCATGTATTGGACCAAGCTGACTAGTTTGTGGGACATCGGACTTGAAGGCTGCAGCGGCGCAAGAGCTCCGCCGCCGCCCTTCGCGCCTCCACCGGCGACTTGCCAAGCAGCTGCACATCAGGGTTTGACCTTGTTGAGTGGAGCCACCGAAACGTTGACGTAGTCTCAAATGATTGAACAGGAGATGTGGAACCTGGCGCCACAGCTGCGCCACGACATGTACCCCTCCACCAGAACATCGAGACATGAACTGCGGACCTGGCGCCGCAGGCGCGATTCTCAAAAGGGCTGAATGTTTCGGAGATCTCTCACAAGGGCTTCGTGTCAGCTCTTTCGAGGGCGTCTTGTCACAAGAGAACCAGGAGTTGCGGGGCAGGGCCCCAGGTGCGCCATGGTTGCACCCCTTTGACCAGTCAGGAAGGCTAATTCAGGAAAGCTAATTCATGTAGGCAGGGGAGCTAAACACCTGGTGCCACAGGCACGCCACGACGCCACCCTGCACGTCCAGCACCACCTTGTGCTGGAAGCGGGGTCCGCTGTTCAGCAGGCCGGACACTTTCCAGTCTTGGGTGATGCCATCGGCAGCCGGGTCCTGCATGCATGAGTAGGGTTTTGACATGAACAAGGAGTGAGCCGCTGCGGCGGGAGACTCGATGATCACGGCCGCTGCTTTTGAGTGCATGAGCGCGGTCAGGTGCAGCATGGTCCAGGACACGTAGAGGGTTTAGGCTAGGGTTTAGGCTATGTGGCACAGCGTGTGCTGTTGACGCCTGGCCGTGACCTGATGCCGCAACGGCAAATTGATCAAGGCAACTCAGCTGGAGTCCCCAGCATGAGTTTCTGCTGATCCATGACAGCCTCGCGCTTTGTACGCCTTTCAGGGTTCAGCTGATAGTGCGTACCGTTCCGTCCTTTTTGATAGCCTTGTTGGAGGCGGCCCACTCCAGCAGCTGGTCCCTGACCTTGATGCAGTCTGCCTGCGTCGCATGAATAGGCAACATGGATAGGCGACATGAATAGGCAACATTTGCAACACGTGGCGCCAAGCCCGCTCGATTCAGATCATGCAGCAGCCGGCTGTCAGCGCAGCTGCGGCTGCATCAGCCTCTGCCGCCCAGTCGGCTGTCTTCGGGAGCAGGAGCTTCTGCCGCCAGCTGAGCTGCAGGTCCCTGTGACAGTCAGTCGCTGTGCAGATACAGTCGGCTGCATAGGTCCTAATCACGTCACCTCACACAGCTCAGCGATGTGCGCCAAAGCAGCAGTCCTCATGAGAGAGCTGCTCCTGTGCACGACGGCGTCGGTGTAGGGTTTAAGCCGGCTCTGCTGTCCGTGACAACCACCCACCAGCGTGCGGAAGGGATTCAACTCCTCGAAGCTATGCCCCGGCGGCGGACCCGGCGGCGGCGGCGGCTGCCACTGCGGCTCTTCTGGCACGCCATCGGCGGACGGCTGCGGGGCTGGGAAAGCGGCCGGCGGCGGCGGCGGCGCCTGCACGCGACCGAATGCGCGACCGGAGACGGTCACGCCCCCCGCCGACTGCTGCGCGTGGGGCTCTGCGACCACATGCCAAGTCTGACGGGGATCTGAGCTTTCAATCCAGAGTGCAGGTGGGGTGCCGGCATGAGGAAATGCACGGTCCAGCGGCCAGGTACTTGTGTTTGGTTTGTGATGTTTAGGGTTTAGGGTCCGAGGTATGCAGGGGTGGACATGACATGGTTGTTGGGGACACCATGATGATTTGGCGCCACTTGCTGCGCCGCACCTGCTACCGGTGCAGCTTCTGCAGCCGCCTGCAGCTGTGCGTTCCGAGGCCTCACATCAGCGCCCGCCGCCGCTTCCGCCGCCGATTCGCCGCCCGTCACGCGCCCCCGTTCCTCCTCTGCCGGCGGGAGCTGCGGCCGCAGCGGCGGCCCCGAGTTCCCTGAAGCCCCGGAGCTATCCGAAGAGCCCGAGCTTTGCGGAACGCCCGAGCTCTCCGAGGCGTCGCCGTCAGGGCACAGCTGCATCGCCATTGTGCGCAGTGCGGTGAGGTCGCACATGTGCATCGCGGCGGCGGTGCGCCTCTCGTGCACCTCCTGCCGCTTGATCTGCGCCACAGATCAGCAGGATGGTTGTTGCAACGAGCGAATGAGCTGGCAGATTCGTGCCAGACACGAATCACGACGGGCCCGCAGTTTCAGCACATTGCGGTGGCGGTGTTTCTCCTGTGCTACTTTTGAACCGCTTCTTCACACACTTTGCCAGCCTGCAAGATGAAGCTCAGTCCTGCCCAGCAGTGTGCAGGGGTGGGGAACTACACACACTAGATGGCACCGCGCTCGACACAAGGCATGCACACCTTTTTGACCAGCTCGGGGTTCATATCGTTGGGGAATTTCCGCACGGCATGCTTCACCACGCGGCTGAACAGCTTTGCCCGCCGCTCGTAGAACTCCGTGTGCACCGCCAGCAGCGCAGCGTCATACGCCGGCCCGGAAGCCAGCGCCCCACTGGCGGCCGAAGGCGTGTCGCCGCCGGCGCTGCCACCCGTGCCGCCGGCGGTGCCGCCGCCAGCTGTAGCGTCGGGTGTGGGTAGCCGAAGTCGGGGGACCCCCAGCTCTCCCGCCGGCACGGCTGCTGGCGCCGGCCGCTCAGCTGATGACGCTGCGCCGCCTGAAAAATACACGTGGTGCTGTCACAGCCGGCTCGCCAGAGCTCCTGTGTGCATCCTTATCGGCGGACGAGAGCTCCAGACTATCGAAGAAAGCAGTCCCAAACCCTTGCAGAAGTATGCTGCTCTCTGCCTTGGCATGGGCAGTTTGTTTTGAGACGATCAGGCCTCAAATCGAAACGCTGCCAGCAGGGCTGCGGCAGCAGGCTGACTGAACGTCGTAAATGAGCTTTGGCAAGCGTTTCGCATGCGCACTGCCTCAACGCTGCCACAGCACCTGGCAGCGTGCCCTCGAGCCTAAGGGTGCCGAGCCCCTCGATCCTGTAGATGTGCGCCACTCGCGCCTCGAGGCTGTCAGACTCCCCGCTGCCGCCTGTCGAAGGGGCCGCTGGCACAGCTGCAGCATCGGCAACGGCGGCTGCGACATGTGCTGCTCGCCGCCTCTGTTGCACTTTGTCCCCGCAGTGATGAGCCTGTATCAGTCATACATGAAAGGCGTTGTGTCTGAGATAATATGACGCAGTAAGACAAGATCAAGTTTTTTTGCAATGATGGCTGTGGAGCTCCATGTGCAAAAGCGCACCTGCGCAGGCGGTGCGGCCTTGCGGTTGAGCGTGCCGTGACTGCCGGGCCCCTGCTGTTTGCCGCTTGGATGTCCTGGCCTGGAGCGGGGGATCACCACTCCAATTGCAGCAGCTAGGCTTCCACTGCAGCTCATGGTCATGCGACCGCTGTGCGCCACTGCAATGGGCTGATCGCTACTGGCCGCCCACTGCGCCGGCTCTTATGATCCACTGGAACCCCTGAAGGGTCCGTGAAGATAATGTATGCAGACGAAGGACTGGAATGCCAAAATCGCCAGACAGAGTTCGATGACTTGCATGTTCATTGTTCCGGAACTTTTGCGACACTTCGACACAAGTTCAACAGTTTGGATCTATTGTGCATTTGCAGCTGCAGTCAGAGGGTTCCAGGGAAGCCCCGTACCGTATGTACAGTGAAAGTCCCGCAGTCTCTGCAGGATGTCGAGACATTTTCGCACGGGCAATGGTGCTGAATTTGCACAGTGCTCTAGACTGATCGCATGCAAACAACCAATCGAGTGAAGCGTCAAGCTGCGACTCTTACGAAGTGTACATCCTGGTTCCGATGCTGCCGCGACCAAAAACATGCACACCACCTGCACTAAAAGCCTCAGTGCATCGCGGCACCCACATGCGGGGTGTCAGCCGTAGCACAGGCAGGGTGCTGCTGCTGGGAGCCGCCGTCAGGGCCGCGCTGCTGCTGTTCGGATCTTGGCAGGATGCCAACCTCGACGTCAAGTACACGGACATAGACTATGCGGTGGTCACCAATGCCGCGGCGGAGGTCGCCGCTGGCGGGTCGCCATTCGACCGCGCCACATTCAGGTTGATCAGCAGCACACTTTGACCCTTTCTGGGAAACGCTCTTCACAGAAGCAAATCTCTGATGCACTCTCGTTCTTTTAAGGCGCCGGCATGGAGTGCCGAGTGCCAAAACATAAATAAATAAAAACAGAAAAACTTAAATTATTAAAAGAAATCACTGCTCCCCAGGTACACGCCGCTGCTGGCATGGGCTCTGCTGCCGAACGTGTGGCTGCACCCTGCGTGCGGCAAGCTGCTGTTCGCAGCCGCAGACATCGTCGCGGGCTGGTGCGTCTTCTCTGCTCCACGATGGTTCGCCCATCAGCCGCATCCGCCGCGTTGTCATCGAATTGCACCTTGCTGGCGCACTCGAAACTGCAACCTGACGGCGCACAGTCCTCCAGGACAATGACAGCAGCCTGTTACACCTAGGCCTTCGGCTATAGCTCAGCGCCTCATTCTGCGCTACATCCACGTCCAGGCTGATGGAGGCGCTGCTGGCGGGGCAGGGCGTCGCGCCGCGGGCGCGGGCGGCGGCAGTGGCGGCGTGGATGTTCAACCCCTTCACCGCCACCATCTCCACGCGCGGCAGCGGTGAAGCGCTCGTCGTGTGTCAGCTGCTGGGCCTGCTGCTGGCGCTGGCCTCAGGTATCAGCTTTTGAGACCGACGGGATCGCTCTCAAGCCGGTGGTGATGCGTCGAAGGTGCATTCGGTATCTGCTACATAAGGAAGATACAGCTGCAATTGCGGTCCCCTTTGTTTCAGCAGCGAGGCATCGCTCGCCTGCGAACTTGCAGAGCTGCCTGCGGATTACGCGCCGCAGGTAGCAGCTCTGCCGGCGTGGCGTGGCTGGCTGACTCGCCACTGAGAAAGTTGTCGATGGATGTGCTGAGGCAGCGTGCGCAAGCATGGTTGTGACACTCAAGATCTGTAGGGTGACATCACAGTGCATCTGCGGCTGTTTGCATGTTGCAAAGTGGCACGCATGGATGCAGTGCATGGGGCAGTACAGCAAAACATGCTTGTGCGCTTCACACTGAGCGAGATCCCACCTACGTACCCTGTCACTTGCAGGCCACACCATCATTGCTGGCGCGCTATTCGGACTGGTGGTTCACTGGCGCATATACCCGGTCATCTACGTGCTGCCGGTGCTGCTGGCGCTGCCGCCGCCGCTGCTGCCGCCGCCAGCGCAACGAGGGGTTCACGGGGGCGGCGGGACGTCCATGGCGGGCGGCAATGGCGATGGGAAGCTGCACCACAGACGCGGCGGAAGCGCACTCAGCGGCGGCACACCAGATGAGACTGCGGCTGCCGCGCCTTGGGCCGCAACCGGCAACGGCGACGGCAGTAGGACCATCAGCGGCAACGGCGACGGGAGCGCAGGCGTCCCGAACCAGCCTGCGCAGCAGCGGCAAATCTGGCATCGGGTTCACGGGCAGCTGCGGCGCGTGTGCAGCTGGGAGCGGTTGGCATTTGCGGCGGCAGCGGCGGCGGTTTTCCTCGCCCTCGGCGGCCTGTTCTGGCGACTGTATGGCTGGCGATTCGTCGAGGTGGGGATGCCCGATCCTTGGAGATGTCTGGCCTTGTTTTAGATATAGTGTGCCACCCACATGGATCCACCGATTATGGATAACGTCCATCAAGACTTGTCTCTCAAATCTGGAGTTCTAGAGCGGACCCGCAGCACACACCGCAGCCTCTGCAAGCCGCTGCACTTTTGATGGCTGACATTCTGACGTGCTAGCCCCTGAGCCAATGAACATGTCTCCGACGAGTCATTTCGAATTTCGAATTTCTTCGAGGCCGGAGGAAGCACATGTGTACCACACGGCTGGTTGGGAGGCGCGGCACAACTCGTTGCAGGAATACTGTCCCGTGAGCAGTTACTATCACTTCTCCGTGCAGACAATGACGCTTTTGATGCCGCAATGCCGCAGGAGGCATACCTGTACCACACATTGCGGCGGGACCTGCGGCACAACTTCTCGCCGCTGTACTACCCCGCCTACTTGAACCTGGGGGATCCGGCGCTCAGTGCGTTGCTCGGCAGGTGACTTGCCGGAGATGTTGTCAGATGCTAGGCTTCTTCAGGCGTAGGTATTCTCCGATGTCGAGACTGTTCAGATGCTGGGATGGCAATAGAATCTTGGCAGCGGAGGTCTTCTCGGGAGTATCGCACGTGCACTGGCCGCGGCGCTGCATCGGCCCTTGAGAAGCGTCATCAGCACATATGACGTGTATCCCAGTGTGTTGCTAGGGTTTAGGGTTTAGTTGCACTCAAATTCTTTGCCGTCACTGAATGCTGCTGGCATCCGCTGTTCATGTGCCGGTGCCCTCGTGCTGCTGCAGGTTGGCATCGGCGGCGCAGCTGGCGGCGGTGGCGGCGCTCGGCTGGCGCTTTGCGGCGCACCTGCCGACGGCGTGGCTGCTGCAGACGGTTGCCTTCGTGGCGCTCAACAAGGTGCTGCGAAACTGGCTGCAGACACCTACTATTACATAAGTATTAATTAATTACATTATATAGAGTTTAATTTAAATTAAATCTAAGAATCTTATACAAAAACTAATTAAATTTAAAGCCGATATTTAATAAATCATTATTAAACCGACGCTAGCTAGATTATCGGGCACATTGTATGGTATCGCGCTGGCAGGTGCCTTATGGGGCCTTGCGCTAAATATCCTTTTCAGCGGGGATGGCGGATGATGATGATGATGATGCTGTTCGGGTCTGCCCAGCCCTGATGTCGTAGCTGGTTGCTTGGACAAGCAGATTGAGTCGTAGCGGAATGGTTGCGTTTAAGCGCGTGAAATTGAGTGAACCACTGCATGTCTAGTGCAGGTGATCACGGCGCAGTACTTTGTCTGGTACTTCAGCCTCGCCCCGCTGGTGCTGCCGAATATCCGGCTCCCCGCCCAGGTGAGACACATACATCACGTCTATTGCAAGTGCATGCTGAGTGTTTAGGGTTTAGGGTTTAGGGTACACCAGCGGACACTGCTTCAGACTGTGCAACAGGCACTCTGGGGGTAACGCCTGTCGCCAGTACTTGAGAAGCGGACTCAGCCCTCTTTTGAGCCTAAACGCTGCGCTTGTTGCCGTGCAGCGGCGGCTGCTGGTCGCGCTGGCGGCGTGGGCGGCCGCGGCGGCGCACTGGCTCGCCTGGGCGTATCTGCTGGAGTTCCGTGGGGCGCCCGTGCACCTGGGTGTGTGGGTGGCGGGGCTGGCGTTCATGGCGGCCAACATGGCGCTGCTGTGCGCGCTCGCTGGGGCGGTGGCGCGACCAGAGGCGGCGGACGACGCTGCAGAGTCTGGCGAGGGCTGCAAGTCCTCGACGCCACAAGCAGCACGCCGACATATCGAAGCTGGCTGAGTGACGAGGCGGTGCCCGACAGCTCTGCATGTCCGCATTGGATTCGAGTCAGGGTGTTGCAAGTATGTACGTTGTATTGCGCAGGTTCTGTGTGGACAGTTGCCGCAGCAGTTTAAAATCCCACAACCTGAAGCGCTGAAGTTGTTACACATCACCTCCTTCCGCACGACAGGTCACAATACTGCCATCGTTGCAAACCCATCTTGTACGGGAATACGCGCTGCAATTCACTCCTGGTTTTGACTGACCACTCAGCCGCTCTCGCTGCTTCCTCTGCGCCTCGTTCGATGCTTCAGGCAGACTGACAGCGCTAATGCGATTGTTGACTGTGCAGCCAAGACCTGCTTAACAACACAAAAGGCTGCTGCAGGACGCGGCCTGCTGTGACTGTCAGTCTGTCCCGCCATCCGAGGAGATCTGACGATGAGATCGCAGCAGGATCTCGTCCAACGGGAATCCCAAACGCCGCGTGAATCGAGCTGTTTCCACTGGCATGAAATAAACAGTCGCCCTTGACAAAACTCCATCTCAAATCTAAGCCTTCAGTCAAGCCCACAAACGGGTCGCCGGTGCATTCTGAGTCATGGCGTGCGCTTTGTCAGCTGATAGTGAATGCCGCCATGAATGAGCAGCGCCGATTGGAGCGCATGCTTGCCGCACGGCACGAGTTTGAGGAGGCAAAGGTTGCTGCAAACGCCACGTTGACGGGTGTGCTGCAACACTTCATCAGGACTGGCCTGGTATCACACCTCAAGTGTCTGTCATTGCACAAATGCAGTGCCTGCTATGAAGGGGGGCTTTGCCTTGATGCGTAGGGCTGCCCGCAACAACAGTACAAAAGAGCAAATGGTCACGATCTGATGATGATGAACCGTGCTGTGTATCAGTCATCGTGGCTGCGCCGCTAGCCTACGTGCGATAGTCTGATTTGGACATGCATACTTGCTGCAGAGCCCGGCTGAGAGGTTCAGCTTTTCGGAAGCATCCGTGGTGGCTGCGCGTGCGCTGCTGGTCATTATCGGCCGCAGACGTGCCAGCGCAGGCAGCGTAGGATAGAAATAGTCGCACTCGCACTGATGGATATTCCCATCCGAGGTCTTCGTCGGATGTATAGCGCAAAATGTCGACAGAAGCATGGGGCTGCGAGACGAGGCCAAACCGATTTGTGGGTCGCCTTTGGCATCGTGCTGCACTGGTGCTGAGTCGCTGAGGTTGCGTACATTGCTGCGCAAATAGTCCAATTTTCGATCCAAATCAATGCTCGTTCTCTCGCCCTAAAATAAGTCACCATGTCGGCATCATTCTTGCTGAGGCCCGAGCATCGCTGTCACCGAGCTGATGCCGCCGGCAGGGAAGATGCGCCACCACGGCAGCTCGGCGCGGCAGGAGACGTAAGCATGGCTGGTGACTGGCTGGTACGACCCGCGGTTGAGGTGCCACTCCATGGCGCCAAACATCTTGTACGCCGTCTTGGTGATGACCTGCAGCAAAACAGGGGATGTTGCATGTTCCCGGAACTCTGAGCACTGCATGCAGAGATGCACGGCCATGTTTCAACATGCAGAGGACGCCCGTGAAGCAGCCACAGCTGCGGGCGGCACCCTGATCCACGACATTCCATCTTTCTGGTTCAAGCGCGCCTTTGGGTCGATATTGTCTTCGGCCATCGGCGCCGGCATGCCGTTGCCGATGGACCAGGCGGCGCGCGCTGCTGTCGGCGCATGTGGGCGGTGCACCATAAAAGCCGTCGGGTGGACTGCAAATCTGCGCCCAGCAGAATCCCGATAAGATTCTGGTTCTGGCAGCTGCTGCTGCTGCCGGCGAGGTGCACCAGACACGCTGGGCGGCCTGACGCTGGCCACATCACAGTCGAGCCAGCTGCAGACGCACAGCTGTCATCGAAACGACCCTAACATCCCGCATCGGACGCGCGAGCCAGCCTGGCCCTCACTTGAAGCCGGCGTGCTGAAGGTAGCGCGCCCAGGACACCTTGTCCAGGCCGTAGCCGCGGTAGCGCTCGTCAAACGGCGGCAGCAGCGCCCTCGCGCCGAGGACATACGGCTCATACCTGCGGCACGGGATTCAGTCAAAGACTGAGTCGAGTGTGCCTGCTGTGCCTGTGGGGCCTTGAATCTGAACTCCCGGATCATAAACCCTAAACCCTAATGCCCAGGCTCGGAGGTGCCATAAAAAGCCTGACAGCTACAGCAAGCCGCCATGTGCCTCACACAGGGAATGGTGCATGCTGGCGTGACAAAGCTAAACCCTAAGCTGGCGTGCGCTTGGTGGACCTCTTCGCAACGCGAATCGGCATGGCGAATCGGCATGGCAGCGCGTCAGGATCATGGTAAATGGCACGTCTGCATGCTTATGCAGGACTGCTTCCACGCACCCGGTGGTGTAATTGGTGGCATAGGGCAAACTGTTGTCCGCCGCAGCGGCCCAGCGGCCGTAGCCCGTCGCATCGTGGCACGCCTTGCACTCCGGCGCGAAGCGCGTCAGATTTGAGGCGGCGAGCGCTGCCAGAACAGCGGCCTTGCCGCCAGCGGCTACCGCGTCCGCGCCCTGTGAGGTCTGGAAGGCGGGGATGATGATGGCGCGGCGGGCTCTGGCCAGGGCGCGCATTTTGGTGAACCTGCAAACGACACAGCCGGCCTTTGTTGATAATCGCAAAGGCGTGAGATCTTGAGGAATCGTCTAATGACATTCTTTTGCGCCAAGGCCGCTGTACCCCACTGCGCCATCGCATGACAATGTCAATCTGCAAGCAGGCGCTGGTATTGAGCAGCCTCGAAGAACGCCTGCGGACTCGGCACAGAAATTCACACAACACGCGAGCACAGGATGACACACCCTGCAGGGTTGGCTAGCTTGGCGGACAGGCCAGCAGAACTGGGCTCAGCTGTAGGACAGCAGATTCAACCAGTATCAGAAGACAAACAATGTCACACCCTACGGGGCTGGCCAGCTCGGCGGAGAGGCTGGATGAGACGAGCATGTCCCCGTCGACGATCAGCAGCAGCTGCGTGCGGGCGCGCAGCGCTGCGGCATTGCGCAGCGCATTGAAGGGAAACAGCGTGGCCTCCGCGCTGCCGGCCACGAGCTCGCTGTACAGCGTCAGCGACAGCTGGCAGCCGCCTGCGGCGGCGTCGATCCTGCAAGCATGATGAGGGTGTGTGAGTGTTCGGCAATCATGAGTGTGTCAGAGCACTGGAGCGTGCTGCTGCCGCGTTTCAGCCATAAGGAGCACGAGCGATTCGACTCGCCTGAACGTTGTCATCATAGCCCACCTTGTGCCATTGCAGAGCAAGGCGAGGTTTCCGATGCCCACCTGTCGAAGGCCGCCCTGACCTCTCGGCGAGCTGCCGCCAGCGGCGACTCCGCTGCCGGCATCGGCGGCTCGACTTCCTCGCCTTCCCCTGCCTCCGCCGCATCCGCGTCCCACTCCGCCTGCAGCTGGTCCATCCAGGCGTCCTCTGCGGCCAGCGGCGGCAGTGCCGCGGCGCCGATTTCTGCGACGTAGACAGCGGCAACCAGCGGTCCGCCCCAGGAAGCGCACCTGCCGCAGCAGATGCACGCGTAGATGTCAGATTGCTTGCAAGAGGATCATGCTGGTGCGGCTGTCATCCGTCGGCAAATTTCCTTGTGAAGACAAAGCTTGAAGGATCACTCTGAACAGCAATCTCCTGCTTGGCGCAGAAGGCGAGTTTTTGAGCGAGGGAATCTATAGCAAAGAACACGGGACTCACAGGCCATCTAGCCGGTCGAGGCGGGCGAGGCTTAGCGCCGTGACCGCCGTGGCGTCAAATGCCGGCAGCTTGGCGCTGGCGTACTCCATCTCCAACACCAGCCTGCAACATCAATGACACGACAGTGTGAAAACAGGTGTGTTGAGGCTGCAATTCATGTGAGGCAGCGCCAAGACTGGTTCAGTTCAGGTACTACACGGGCACCACACCCTCAAACGATCAGGCACCACAATGGCGACACTCAGCAAAGACGCCTGGTTCAGCCAAGTCACCTGGCAGTCTTGCCGTCGGCAAAGTCCTGGACGGTGAAGGGCGCGCCGCCTCTGTTGGCCTCGCCTGCCGCCATGCAGTCTGCGAGGGCGCCAGCAGTCAAGTCGGATTCCGCAGCAGGCTCCACCGTGTCGACCACCAGTGCGGCGACTGCCCTTGTGTCACTAGAGTCTGCTGGCATCGCCTCTGCCGCCTTGGCTTCCTCGCTGTCGGCTTGCATCGGGTCTGCTTGTGCGCCTCGACTGGCAGCATTCGCGGGCGCATCACCGGCGCTGGTGACGGCTGCGGTGACGGCCTTCAGAAGCTCAGTGGCAGCGACATGCTGCTGCTCCGCCGGCGCCAGCGGCCTTGATGCGGCGGCGTCCGCTGCTGCCGCCGCTGGTGCGTCTACGGCCGCAGCGCCATCTGCCGAATCAGCCTCTGCCAGTGCGCTCTCCGACGGCGGCAGGGCTTCTTCCGCCGCCTTTTCGAACACGACATGGGCCGCGACAAACTCCTCCATTTTCTCGTCTGACCGGCTCCACTTGCCACCCTCAGCATCGGCATCAGGCGCCGCCGCTGTCTGCGGCGCAAGCTGCTGCCGCTCCGATGTCACCTTGGGTGCAGGTGCCGAAGCCGCTAGGCGCCGGCCGCGGAGCTGCGCCGCAACAATGGCAGCATCTGCGCCCCTGAGAAGCCGCTTGAACGTTGTCGCCGGATGGCCACTGCCGCCGGCAGCATCCGCTGCCGCCGACAGCAGATACGACTGTGCGAACATCAGTGGCGAGGCGATGAGCAGGAGCGCCACGATCAGCAGGTACGTCAACGACCTGCGGCTCGCTGTGGGAAGCACCTGCTGGCTGCGCAGCAGCGGCAGCAGGGACGCGGAGTCCATGGCCGCAGCCTGATTGTCTGCGATCAGGCAATAAAGTACAGGGGGATTAGACACTAAGCTCCTGAAATATATTTTTGTCTGGTTACTTGTGAAGGCGCTCGTGGCTAGCTACGATGCAGGCTTCGCAGCAAGGCCGGCATGCACTTCGTGCTGCCAGCACAAATCAGTCGCAGCTCTGCCCCTATAAACAGACCGTGCGAACCATGCACCCACCCTGGTGTCGCGAGTCATGTACAAGCTCATGCAGTGTTTAACATACCTGGATGAGACGGTCGCCTCCGCAGCAGATTGCCTTGGAAAGATCCGAAGCTGGCGAAGCGTGTTTGTCGTCCAGAAAAGGTTGCGCGTGGCGCTGCTGAGTGAACGAGAAGTCACACGGAACTCAGTTTGCAGTGTCTCAAACCGGTGAGCAGGTTGCAAGACTCGGACAGGCGAGGCGACATGGACAGGGACCGCACGCTTCCCCGCAGCATAGACGATCATCTTCCCTGGCTAAACCCTGAGCTTGGCCCTTCCACTTGCCGAGCAGATGGCCCGCGCCACGCCAGATTACAGCTCGAAACCCACCTTCAGAACTGCATTGACTCTGCTGGAACGCATCTCAGAATTCAGCCGTGTTCGAGACTGTCGCGGTGCTGCAGATCCCTCCGACGCTCTCAGATCCTCCGACACCAAAATCGATGCCAGCTGCAGTCTTGCAGGCTTCATTGATCTCGCAGCAGCGTGCAGAGAAGAGACTTGCAACGCAGTAGCCGACGCACCACGAAAAGTAATCGAGTGCCATGACTTCACGCCGCGCCGCCCTCAAGCGGCACCCGCTGGTTCTGGCATCGCTGTAGAGTCGCAGACTACCTTGAGCTATCGGATGGTCATTGGTGATCGAAAGAATCGCAATCAAGACCAACTCTTCGGCGGCTCAGTGTCGAAATTCCACGGCAAGACATAGCAACGCCCGCCTGTCACATGCTGGCGCTGCAGTAAAACCTAGATTCGAGCGCAAGCAGCGGCGTCGCTTCTGCTCTCGAACCCACGCCCACGCCTGCAAGGTGGCGGCATGGCGGTCGCGGCGGTCGATGTGCTGGGCTACCTGCCTGGACCCGCCGGCAGGGTGAGCAATGTCAGTATGAAGGCATGCTGCACCTCTAGCCTTGTGTTCCGCGCGACGTTGGCAGATCTACGAGACTCACTTCGCTAACGTAAGGGCCCTACACAGAGTGTGTTCAAGCGTCTATGCTACCTTGGAGTTTCGCAGGCGGTACAAATCGAGCAAACAACAACCTGCCATTCAAACATGTGTTGATGCGCAGGCGAACGCGGACGCGGCGGACGTGCTCGGGCTCGGCGAGGCGCTGGCCTATGGCGTTGCGTCCTCGGTGGGGGTCGTGGACGTGCGCCGCATGAAGCTGGCCACTGTGCTAGCCGGCGGGCATCGCGGCTCACCAGTCACTGCCGTGGCATGGTGCGCTCTTTCATCTCCCAGAGAGACAACAGAACGGTCCTGAGATGCATGGAGGATTCGCAGAGGATAATCGCAGGTTGCGCAACGTGTGTTTCCACAGTGCTGCTTCTTGCTGTGACATCATGATCCAGACTTGCCGTCTGGCTGCAGCGAAGCACATGTGGCCTGACACCCGAGTCCCCTTGTCGGCAGGTCGCCAGACCGACATTCCAGGGACATGCGCGGCGCAGCATCTGTGCTCAGGTGGGTGTCCATCCACAAGTAGCAAATCAGGTTAGCTCATCAGAGTGTGCCATCTTGCAATCATGTCGGCATGCTGGGCACTGCTGCTGCTTCACAGCAGCGACGTCAATCAAGCCACATGGCGCATCACCACGCTGATGCCATCGAACCTCCTCATCCTGCCTCACATAGACACACCCGCTGTTCCAACAGTGCGGGATCCCTAAACCCTAAGGGTTTAGGGTTTCAAATTCAAAACTTACCCACCGAGCGCAGACTGGCGTCCGGCGACGCGGATGGGCGCGTGGTGGTGTGGGACGTGGCCTCGGGGTCGATAATTGCGGCGCTTGATGACGCGCTGACAGCGGCGCACGGGCGGCGGCCAGACACGCTGCCGCCGGGGCGCGGCGCCGGCGTCGTGGCGGTGGCCTGGGTGACGGCGGAGCACGGGATGCTCGGCGTCGCAGTGGCTGCTGGCACCTTCCTCGTCTGGGACACCCAGGGTGAGACCCCCTGCCGGCTGCAGGCTTCACAGGCACGAGTCGATGGAGGGATGTGAACGAACAGGACATAGAGGTGGGCTGCCGGCGTCATGGCGGTCGCCTGGTGAAAGCTGTGCCAGGCATGCTGGACGTGGCGGTCGCCGCCGCCACCTCCCTCGTCTGGCACACCCGCACTAAGGACACAAAGCGCCAGGCTGCGAGGGCGGCACACGACCACGAATGAGAGCCGTCAAAGCGTGCATCCTCGATAGAGTAGGTCTTGCAGAGTGGGGAGCTTGATCGGACAGTGGGGGTCAGGCACCGAAACACACGAGACCTCCCAGGAATCCACTTCAGAATAGGGCGAGGCAGCTGAGTGATCCGCAGAGCGTGGCGTTGGGCTGGTCTAAACCCTAAACCCTAAACCCCGCCAAGGAGGGCATTGCCAGAGTCCACCAGTAGTGGCGGTCGCGTCAGATGGTGTGCCTCGGGAGTCGGCTGTGCAGCTGGTGTTGCACCGCCTCCTTCCCGCATGAGGGCAGACACGGTCGTGCAGGTTGCAGAAACGGCGGCATGCAGTAATCATGTCGGCATCAGCCGGGCGAGCTATGATGGGCTGTTGTGATGCCATTGCTGTGCTGCTTTGGGTTCAGCAATGGCATCACAACAGCAAACCCTAAACCCTAAACCCTAAACGCGCACGTGGCTGACCACCTGAACGCGTGGTATGCTTGCTGGCTGCTGCCTGCATCAGTCTCTCGATTCTTCGACTCCTGCAGACTCTCGCACTACCCTTCTGCAGGTACCGCCATGTTGTGTGTAGGGCATACTGCCGGCTGCAGGTGCTAATGGCGGATCCGCAAGGCATGCTGGTTTCTGGCATCGTCGAATCACAGCCCAAGGCTGCCTACTGGTACACCTGCAGGCGGTGCAAACATCGGGAAGGAAGATACACCATGGTAGATGGGCTGCAATCGCTGCAGCTGAATACATATGATCGGCGGCCCACCCTGGAGGGCATTTGAATGTCCTGAGCTCACAAACCGAGTGTTCCTGTGCCGCACGCAGGCAGCGCAGTTGTGTGGGAAAAGGACATCTGCCCAGCGGCAAGAGCTGCAGGTTGACCCGCACGATCGGCCACTGTGTCGACAGGCGCCTCGGAAGCTTCCTCATTCAGGTTTATCTTGCATCCGCATTTGCAGGCAGCACGATTGTCTGGAAGAAGGACATCTCGCCAGCAGATGGGCTGCAGGCGTTGCAGGTGGATCCGCACGACCGGCGCCACCTGTGCCTATGCGGCGGCCGCGGCGCACTGACGGTGCTGAAGCTGCTCAACCCTGCGCGTGACAGGCGAGTGCTCGCATGCTGGTACATGGCAGCGGATCTGGTCTGTTCAGTATCTGGCAAGATAGAAAGCCTGCATCGACGTCTCTGGCTTAACTTCAAACTGCACATTGCTGCACACTCTGGTGAGCCACGACGGTGACAACTGCCACGCCTGGTGACTGATTGGCGTGAAAAATCTGAGCCGCACGACTCCACCAGCCATGTTGTGATTGAGCACTTCCACGTGAGACTCACAGCATGTGACAGTTCTCACCGCGGTGGCGCAGACGTCACTCCTTCCTGCAGGGTTCGTCGCAGCAGCGACAGCAGCAGTACAGGCCACCAACCAGCATAGGTCAAACTTCTGTGCGGTTTTGCAGGTTAAGCTGCAGTAGTGCGTGCTTTGTGGACATGGGCACGGAAGAGGCGGACCAGGGCGGCGTCCTTGTGCGAGATAATGTGTTCGACATATTCCTCTCCACAGCGATCCTATCTGATGACCTCGGCTGCAGGGTGGAGCAGCAGCAGTTTCGGGTGGACATGGGTGCTGAAAAGGCGGATAAGAGCGGCGCAGCTCCGCCGGGCGTGCGGTGCCTCTTCTCCAAGACGCCCGACCTGCTCTTCGTGCTGCTGCCTCGCGAGGTGAGAGGACATGTTCTCATGCCAGGACGTCGGGTTCTCCCTTGCGGAATGCGCAGTGCCTCTTCTCCAAGACACCCGACCTGCAGTTCGTGCAGCTGCCACGCGAGGTGCGCAAGTGCTCGACGGAGCACGAGTTGACATGTACTCTGACATTCTGAACACTTTCAAGATGTAATTTTCGCTTCCCAAACTGCAAGGTTTTCGAGCTGGAGCTGCAGGCTGCGCGGCGCCCAGGAAGCTGCTGGTGGGACAGCCAGCATCCCTCAGCCGTGTTCAGGCCGAAGTCGAACTGGCTTTTGATACGTGATACGCATGTCAGATTTTGAACTGCAGGTGTCCGTGTTCGACTTGGAGCTGCAGGCGCCGGCCGCGTCAACGAAGCCGCCGGCAGATTGGCCAGCATTTACCACTGGGCACTCCGACTTGACTCTTGGAACTTCTGAGGCCAACGCATGGTGTTGCCCAACTGCAGGTGGCGGTGTTTGACCTGGAGCTGCAGGCGCCGGCGGCGTCGACCAATCTGGCGGCAGATGGCCAGCATTTACCACTGCGCACTCCAACTTGACTCTTGGAGCTTCTGAGGGCAACGCATGGTGTATTCCAACTGCAGGTGGCGGTGTTCGACCTGGAGCTGCAGGCGCCGGCGGCGTCGACCAATCTGCCGGCAGATTGGCCAGCATTTACCACAGCGCACTCTGACTTGACTCTTACAACTTCTGAGGCCAACGCATGGTGTTCCCCAACTGCAGGTGGCGGTGTTCGACCTGGAGCTGCAGGCGCCTGCGGCGTCGACAAAGCTGCCGGCAGGGCGGTCGGCGTTCCGTGCCGTGCTGGGCGTCTTTGGTCACGCTAGCTCCGGCAACGCGCTGCTGTCCTCCGGCCTGGACACCATGGCCTGCCTGCACCAGGTGTGCATATATCAGCTTTCAGGGGTTGCCCATCGCAACCAGAGCAGCTATTGAGCGGTTTTAGGGTTTAAACCCTAAACCCTAAACCCTGGCCTCCGGGCTAATCTGTCTGCACCAGGCAGATTCCTAGGGTTTCTATGGTGTAAGTGTGTACGACGAGTAGCCGTGCTGCACCCGCAATGTTCTAAAACCCTTGCTTGTGGGGTGACTTCTGGCAAGGTTTGTTCCGGGCGGTGGGGGCAGTCGAAGCTTGCAAGAGTGGAGTTGGCGGCATGCTGCTGCTTTCGGCATTGTCTTACCAGGTGCCTCCCATGCAGATAGGGAAGACGGTCCAGCAGCAAGTGCGAGCAGACGGAGTACCTGCATTGGCGCTTGCACCTGATGCTGTTGCGCCTGGGCAGATCAACAACCAGCCCACTCTGGTGTGGCGGTAAACCCTAAACCCTAAACCCTAAATAGCAAGTACCCAAAAGCAGCCTGGACTGTGACATGCCCTGCGCTGCATGACCCGCAGGACAGCAGTTTGTCAGTGTGGCAGCGGCGCGGCGCCGGGCTGACCTACTCCGTGCTGTCCTGGCACAAGCTGCTGCCGCCGCCGTTGCGTGTCGGCAACAATGCCGCACTGGCGACAGTGTCCGCCGCCGCCGCGGTGTGGTATCCCGGAACCGCAGCATCTGCAGCAGGGGATCGCACCAACGGCAACGGCGGCGGCAAGGGCGGCAGCAGTGATAGCGGCTCGCTTTTGCTGCGGCGCCGCTTTGTCAGCGGCGAGGCTGCGCCGGACGGCCAGGGGACTGACGCTCCTGCAGCAGCAGGCTTTGAGCGGCAAGCTGCGAAGAGTGGGAATGGCGGCAGTGAGCCCCTGGCGGCCAGCCTGGCGGAGCTACTGGACCTTGGCGGCGGCGCTGGCGGCAGCCGCAGAGACTCCGGCGAGGACAATGCAGATGTTGCTGACTCGGCTCACAGGTGGGGCACGCCTTTCAATTCACAGATCGAGGGATCAGCACGAGTAGTTATCTCCAAAATGTGCACGCCTACCCCGCCTTTTGCATCCAGTCACCCGCAATTGGAATTCTGCTGAAGTGAGGAACAACCTCGAAAGCAACTGCAAGGGTAGACTAAGGACAGCCAATATTAAGTACGTGCCGTCTTGTCACTCGAACATCGTGCAGGGAGGAGCTGCTGGTGATGCTGGTGACGGACAACGGCCAGACGTGGCGGTGGAGCATGCCTTTGGCGCTGCAGGGTCAGTCCGCGACGGGAGCTGGCACTGCACTGCTGCCCGCGCCGCCGCCTGCCCTGCAAGGTGCGTCATGCAGCATCAGGCCCTCGAAGCACTGTTGCATACTCTCGAGGTGTTGCGCCTCCCTTCCAGGTGAGGGGAGTCCCAGCCTGTTTTTGAGTTGGGACTGAGTTCATAGCCCTCAGTGTCAATTCCGTGCATGCACTGGGGACGATCAGAACTGGGGCTTGTTGCATTCCCGATCTCTTGAGGGGCGCTCTCCAGCATGCCGAGGGCAGAAGTCGCAGCCGTTTACACACTGCAGTCGGCAGGCGCCCCTGCCTTACTTCGAGGCGAGGCTGGTCGTCAAGGACCACGCCATCATGGCCACTGCGGCAAAATGACATCACAAGATTATTAAACCATCTATACGGCAAATGAAGCCTTAGCGGCAGCCAAGCGGCAGGGAACACGCATGCGCTGAGCCTGGATGCTGTGCTGCCTCTGTGCTTCATTGAATTGAAAATGTATTTTTAAATATAATATATCTTCAAATAAATATATATTTTATGTCCTTTCTTACAAAGTGAATTTTATTTACTAGCTGTTATGAAAACCTATTCAGGACATGACGGTCCCCGCCAAGCCACCAGACCGCTGGGTATTGCGAGAAAATCGGGGCGGCCGCTGTTCAGGAGGGTTGTCTTTCGCAAAGTGCCAGAATTTTGCAGACGGCAGGTGCCATTCTGATGGCGTGCCCCATACCAGCAGCAACTTGCAATGGAAGCTACTACCGGTGCTGAGGTTTCCTCCCGTGCAATTGCACGAGCAGGCATGCTGAGCACGCTGCCGGCGGCGGTCTCCACCTTCGCGGTGTGCCCTATGCCGATCGCGGTCGCCGGCGACCGCGGCTCTTCGTCCGGCCGCGGCGGCGACGCCGCAGTGGTGCTGGCAGCCGTCACCGCCGCCGGCGGCCTGGAGGTGGCGACCGTGCGGCGCGGCACGCTGTCGCAGCTGGCGGCCACGGTGTCGATGTCCCTAGGTGAGGCCACAGAGCTAATCTCGATCTAATCTCACGCCGATCACTTTTGTGTTCCCATGAACAGGCAAGGCGACCGGCGGGCTGCCGCCGCTGTGGAACGCGGATCACGGTCACCGTCTCCCTGCCTCTGGGCGCCCCCTCCTTACCAATAGTTTTGCGCCTTTTCCAGTCTCCGACTGCATGTAGGGTTTAGGGTTTAGGGGTTAGGGTGTTGACATGACTCCGTAGTGGCGTCATGGAGGGCATCGGGGCACTGACGACAATGCACGAAAGCGGCATTTGCTGTTGTGTCGCTGCGACTGGCAATTTGCTTTTGACATTCGCCACCTGACACTCGCCACCACGACATGGCGTCACATGCGTTTGATCAGTGCAATAGGACGGGATGCTGGCAAGTCACCCTGAGAAACTTTTGCAGCTTGTCAGAGCGGGCGCATTTAAGAAGTTCACAAGTTTTGAATGGATGCGTGCGCGCTCATGCTGCATCCATGCTGCTTCCATGCTGCTTCCAGGCCTTGCCAGTCGCTGGTCGCCTGGCACCATGCACATCCCAGCTTGTGCAAGCTGATAGTATCGAGCAGGGACATGCATCTACAGTCTGTGCTGCACAGGTGCGCAGCAGTACAGCAGCATGCCGACTGCCTCGCACATATGCAGCTATTCTGGCACAGTCCAGCGGGGAGTAGTTGGAAGGATTTCCACTGGCGCAGGCGTGTACCAGCATGTGTAGTGTGGTGTGCGCTGGCTGCGCGCGTTGCCCGCTGCCTGCCGCTGTGAATGGCAGTCCATGCAGAGAATCTATCGCAGCATTTCGTCGACTCGCACTGGCGCGCACTGGGATATGGTCCGAGGCCGTGCTGCTAGGCGCCTCAGCGCTTGTCGTCACCTTCTCTTGCAGAACATCGGCAGAGAACGAATGTTCAGCGCTGCATATGTCGCTTGCGCAGGCGGGCACCGAGACATGGGGTTGTGCGCTTGCTGGGGTTTAAACCCAAACCCAAACCCTAAACCCTAACGCACCACGTCTGTGCGCGTCACCACCTCCACCTGCAGACCCCCACAAGACATTGAAATCCAAAGCAACGATGCAATCATTCCACGGGCGTGCACCAGGGCGTGGAGCGGGGGGCCGCGATGGCTGGGCGCTGCTCTGGCACGCTTCTGACAGCTGTCACAACGATTTCACCTAAACCCTAAACCCTAAACCCTTTCACCTGCGCAGGCGCGCACCGGGACGTGGTGCGAGGGGTGCGCTGGCTGGGCGCCTCGGCGCGAGTCATCACCTTCTCCTGCGAAAAGGCGGGACCCACCGGCTTCCGCAACACGCTGCTGCTCACGGATGTCCGCGCGCGCTGCAGCACGCCCTTCAGAGAGGTGTGCTCCCTTCGACCCAGGCCGACGGATCCTCTGAGCATGACGCTCAATCGCCAGAACACGATCACGCGGGCAGCCACCCAATCAGGCTTCCGCAACACCCTGCTGCTCACCGAGGTGCGCGCCCGCTGCAGCACGCCCTTGCGAGGTGCGCAGCTCTGCGGGGATGGGGGCCGACGTGATTTGCGGCAATCGCCTGTTTCTCGTATATGTGGCTCTGTTGGGCGAGGAGGCTTTCCGCAACACGCTGCTGCTCACGGATGTCCGCGCGCGCTTTACTGGATAAAATGTAGTTTTTCAATTTTGAGTAATTAAAAAAGAAAATTTTATTTTGATTGATCAAAAAAGAAAATTTTATATGGTTTAATTAGACTTTGTAGCTCAGCTGCTCAAGATCTGTTTATGGAACAGGAAGTTGTAGGTCAAATGCATCACGCCCTTCCGAGAGGCGCTCTGTTAATGCGGAGGCGCTTCTCCAATAAGGAGGCTTATTGGAATTTGGAGCCGTTCAGGGTTTAAACTCAGGATTAAACTCAGGGTTAAACTGATTGCGAGAAGCGGCCAGAATGTACCACTCCGCAACACACTACTGCTCACCGATTTGCGCTCGCGCTGCAGAACACCCTGCCGTCAGGTGTGTATAGCCCCCAGACACGGACGGGTGGTTCAGTTTGTTGGTTGCTGCTAAGATTCAAATATATAATCATTTAAACTCAAATTAAATAAATATTTCCTCGTTTCTCTTTTACGAGCTTTTTAAAAAATGATTGATATAGAAGGATCAGTATGTTATAACGAAAACCCTGCTATATTTTTGGTAGTTTAATTAGACTTTGTAGCTGCGCTGCAAGGCGACGCTTCGCTTGTTGAACAGTTCCTGTCTCCAGCGGCAACAAGGCCAATGTAGCCAGCGCTGACGGTGATCCTGCTGCTGGAACGAGCAGCACCGCAGTCGACGCCTCAGCGCTGGTAGACGGGGCATTTGTTGCGGCAGGCGAGTGCACGTACTGCAAACCAGCGCTCCTGCTGCTCACTCACGCATGCGCAGGTTTAGTTGGGCGGAGAGTCGACAGGCATCCTGCAAGCATCTCCATGGCTAGCAGCTGCTATGGCAAGGAGGAGGAGGATGAGGAAGTAAGCGACGATGAACATCTCGATGACTAGTCGAGTGTTAACTCTTACAAACTTAGAACTTAGTTACGTTGATCACCAACTAGCTTCAACTGGCAAGATGAGTGCGCTAGCCGCTGTGCACGCCAGGCCTCGCAGGAGCATGTACCGGCTGCGCTCGGCGTCTCTCTTCTGCAAGCTCGTGCACACGTCTACATTGACCGCCAACAAAGGTGTCCTACACCCGTGCACAAATGTGCTAATGCATTCTGCAGGTGGGCGCGGAGGCGGCGCCGATTCGTCGCAGATGTGTGGCCCTAGCGCCTCCGTGAAGCCTTGTCGAAACCTAGCGGAACACACTCGGTCAGCAGCCGCACGGTACTCGGGCTCCTATTGGATTTTCACCCTTCGCTCTTGCTGTGGGGATGCACAGGCGGGCGTGGAGGCGGCGCCGATGCTGGGGGTGCGGGCGTCGCCAAGCGGGCGGTATGTGTTGGTGCTGCTGCGCGCGGCTCCCTCTGAAATCTGGACGGTAGGCTTCTTGTCCTTCTGGTTGCATTGATCCACCGCACAGCATGCTCGGTGCTCGAGCCTGAGCATCCAGGCGCCGCTCAGCAAGCGCTCCAGCGGCCCTGCGCTGCTGGGGCCCTGGTGCTGTCAGGTGCAACAGCTTGCGTCACGCCAGCGTCTTGTCCTAGCTGTTGGCGCCCACATCCAGATCTGCGCCGTGCGTTGCCGCAAGCATGGACTTGGTGCCGGCACAGCCTGCACTCTGACAACGGAAGATGCTGATACTCGTACGTGCATTGCGAAACACAGGCAAGCTAGGACCATAACCAAGCGTGCGATTTTCATGTGCGATTTTCATGTCGATTTTCAAGTCTGAAGCTGCAAGAACCCGCGGTGGCTGAGGGGGCTGGACCTGCCTTCTCGTGCGGTCACTTGCGACACCGCAGTGCAGCCCCCTGATGCTCGGGGTCCTGGGTCCAGCTGGCAGCCGACTCGATGGGACAGCTGATTCGACGACATCCTAGCCTCATCGACAGGTGGGCGTCGGCGAGTTGCCGCGGCGGCTGCGGGTGCTGGACCTGCCGTTTTCCGCCGTCGAGTGGGCGCTGCCGGGCGATGCGCCCTCGCTCGCGGCGGACGGCCTCGAGCCACAGCGCTGGGCGCTCTTTGCGCGGTCGCCGCTGGCGCGCGAGCGCTCGCTCACCGGGTGAGGAGTTTCTGTTGCACTGTCATGCAGAGTCTGTCGCGAGCCCGAGTCTTGACGTTGGCGTATGTGAGATCCTGCGACGAAGCCCACAGTGCTGGGCGCTGTTGATGCGATCGCCTTTGAGGCGCGAGCGCTGTGAGGGTTTAGTGACTGCGGTCTGATCACGAATCATGGCTTGGCTCGTTTGTCGGGCTGTTGCCAGCCTCGGCGCTGCTGTCATACTCGGCGGATGTCACTCGTGTGTCATAGCAGACCCTTCGGCATCTTCCAGCCGACAGAGTGGCTGCAATCCATACCTACGCGGCATATGAAGCCCAGATGCAGCAGCCTCACACCCTGCATCTCGCAGCCCAACCGGCGTGACGCATTGTCATTCCGCAGGTACCTGGACGAGCAGGACCTGGACACGCCGACAGCCGCTGGCGCCGCGGGCGAAAGCGATGCTGCCGGTGCAGCGGGCACCGCAACTGCCGCAGAGCTCCAACCGGTGGAGGAGCTGCCGGCGGAGCGGCTGGCGTTTTCACTGGGCGACGGCACAGGCCGCATCGGCGTCCTGGCCGTCAAGGGCCGCAAGGTGCATGGGATTCTACACTGTCCTACTCCATGGCATTTGCGCTGGGTGACGGCACCGGTTTCATAGGTGTGCTGTCCGTCATGGGCCGCAGAATAAACCTCTGTTGTCCAACAGACCAAGCATGTTATAATTTAGGCGCCCATTGAGGTTGCACTGGGCGACGGCATCGGCCACATCGGCGTGCTGTCCGTCAAGGGCCGCAAGATGAAATCAGCATAGTGATTCCAGTTCTGATCGTCCTTCTGTGCTGCCAGAATTCCAACAGTGCTTGCAAGACGGCATGGCACCACCTGCATCGTACGTGTTTGGCCGTCAAGCGAGCCATCGCCATCCTTTGTGCTATGCTTACCTTTTGAATTGCGGGTGAGGCGTAAGTCTGACCGGCTGCCAGCCAAACGCTTTGCGTGCCAGCAGGCCGTGATAATGCACTGGCTGTCGCCCTGGAAGCTAGATCCATGCTCGCAGAAATGCAATACACGAAGTTCAAGACCAAAGAAAGGTACCAATCGCTGCACCGGCTCCGTGTGCAGTAGTGTCCGTGATGGCCATCGGCATGCCCTTTTGCAGCTAGGCTGCTCTGGTGCAATGGAAATTTTGCAGCTTGCTGGAGTGCCCCGTCTCAGCGAGTATCAGCTGCTGTAGCCATTCCTAAGTGATAGCATGGCGACGCCAAAATGGTCATTGATGCACCGTGCAATACCCTGGAGCTCAGGCGGTTGGTCAGACCACCAGTGCTTGAGACTTTTCCCCACACTCTGCGTCAGTTTTCCGACTGTGAGCCTGCCATACTGCTGAAAGCTCTCCGTCAGAGACCGCCGGTAGACGGGTAACAAATGCAGATTCACATCCCGCAGATTGACACTGCCTGACCGTATACGGACCGGTCGCCAAAATCAAACGCAGCAAAGTAATTACATTACAGGCCTGTTGCACAGCACAGCTAGGTTTGCTCCTTGACCGGCATTTCGACGTTCAGATCGCCGAAGCAGAGCTTCACTCTCGTGCTCTGCAGATGGCATGTAAAGACGCTAGCATTCCTGGCCATGCTAGCGCTTTTTCAAGTCTCGCAAGGCGCAGAAGCGGGGTCACAATGTCACGCACACGGAGGCAGTGCGGCCGGTGGCGGGGTGGCTGGCGGCGCGGCAGCGTGCCTGGGTTGCAGTCTGAGTTACAGACGCCGGGCTGTGCACACAGCTCTTTCTTTAATCCTGCCTGTAGGTGACAGACACCAAGCCCAAGCGGCCTACAGCGGGCGTCATGGATGGCGGCGACGTGATGGCCACTGCCGTCGCCTCGTGGGGACCCCTTGTCGTGTTTGGCGACACTGACGGTGCGCCGGATTGGAGTCGGCTCACACGTTGTGCTCGTGGCATCGCACCGCTGAGAAGACCTGACATCGGTTTGGGAATATAGACTAGTAAAATTTAATTCTGCGCCAGACTCCGAACGGTGCAGCGACCACATGCCTGTCCAGGGTCCTGTTGCTGTTGCATGGTTGAAAACGCCTGATTAGACGGTGGATGTTGCCGTCGAAAACCTATGCATGCCAGCTGTTGCAGCGGACATCAGCACGGGGCGCACAATGGCGGCAAGCCATGAAGTATCACAGCTTGATACACAACGGTTTTGTCAACACTTGATTTCTGGTATCCAGGCCAGCTGTTTGCGTGGAACACCAGGCATGGCTCGCCTGACGGCGGTGAACGATCACGAATTCGCACATAGGACCCAATCATTCCCTTAGGCGCGACTAATCCCTAAACCCTTGGCTGCAGGCCAGCTGTTCCGGTGGGACACCAGCACGGGGCGCATGACAGCGGTGTCCACTGGGCAGGGCGCGGTGCGGCGCATTCACTTTGCGCCCCCCGCGTCGCCCGCAGTGCCCTTCAATCCGGTGCCCGGCGGCGCAACCGTCGCGCGGCTGGCGGTGCTTTTCGCCGGCGGCGCCTTTGGCGTCTGGGAGATGGACCAGCGCCTCGACCTGCGTGTGGTGAGCTCCGACGAAAGCTGAGCGTTCAGGAAAGCTTCACAATCTGTAATTCTGTCTGTTTGCCAGCGTTACACGCCTGCTGGTGTAATTTGCTGCGCCTCTGGCGCGTGGGAGCCCCGTCAAGCGGAAAGCAATATGGTATATCGAGTGCCCTGCGTCAGCCATGATCAGATTATACTGGCATCAACCGTCCTTGTGGAGAGCAGGATGGCGCCTGAGATGCAGAGGCGTGCCTTGCGAGGGGATGGCGCAGCATTTCGTGAGGCAGATCGTCAATCTGCACTCACTTCTGCGTGCATCATTTTGCATCACTTTGCATCATTTTGCTCAACCGTCCCCCCTGTCTAAGAGATGAAAGACATATGGTCACCATCGACCGAGATGACAGGTGTACGCTGGCGGCCGTCACCGCGGCAGCGGCCGCGGGTGAGCCGCGTCATCGACATCGCCGATGAAAATGTGCAACAACGTAATATGTATCATGTAATGCAATATCAATACCAGAATTAGCGAGTATTACACCAGTTAGACCTCCAACAGTAAATAAAAAAATAGCAATCAACGTTGGAGTTTTTAAATTCTATGCTACCACCCCACATAGTTGCTAACCAGCTGGCGCTGCTGCAACGGCTCAGCGGCCGCGGGTGAGCCGCGTCATCGACATCGCCTGGCCCTAAACCCTAAACCCTGGCGCTGCTGCGACGGCTCAGCGGCAGGCTCTCCACAACCGCGTTTGACAACACGTTGGTTCGCTCCCGTGGCGGGTCTCGTAGTCAGTCAGCGAGTCCATTTTCTTCGTCAATCAGTGTGTCCATTTTCTTCGTCAATCTGTGTCCAATTTCGCCACAGGGCCCCGTCACGGTGGCGGCGGCGGCTCGCGTAGGCCGTGTCATCGACATCGCCTGGGCGCCGCTGCCGGCGCCGGCGGGAGGCGGCTCCGCGCTGCTGGTGGCGACGGAGGACGGCGGGATTGCGGTGCTGGACGCCTGCCAGGCTGCTGAGGCGGCGCCGCGTCGGGCAAGGTGCGCCTGGACCTGAGTCTTCAGCATGTCCGTGCTGGGAAGGTGATATCAACCTCCTGCGACATGGCTGCATGAGCGACAGGGAACAATGACGGCACGCACTTATGAAATCGAGACCCTTGCAAGGCTGTGTCAAAAAGGCGCGTCTGGGAGGCGCCGCAGCTCCAGCAGTGGATGGTGCGCTCCCTTTGATGTGCCTGCAAACCCTAAACCCTAAACCCTAAACCACGACAGGTCAACGCTCTCTGCATGCATACTCCGAGAGCACCTGCTTTTAACCTTTGATAAAACAATCGAAGAACAAGGGACTTTTTTTTTGAAAAAGTAGTGGTTGACGCATCGTAGGTTTCATGGGACTAAAAACTAAACTATGAATATGAAAATGGAATAATGGAATAATGAAAATGGAAATATGAAAAGAAAAATGTTTTTCATGATTTAACACATATCTATCGCGATCAGAAGCATTTTGATTTCGAGAGCAGCGCTTTTTAGCGGCATGCGGCAATCTAGGGGAGGTGGT